>BNJS01001489.1_pt1 | contig 88428 bp, 120 predicted proteins | sample 8540461 | NCBI WGS metagenome assembly BNJS01 (sample SAMD00202454, study PRJDB9452) | human saliva metagenome | isolation source: human saliva | place: Japan
GTCGTGGACCGCAAGGTCATCAGCGCGCTCATGCGCCGCCGCGAGGATCGCCTGAGCGCCTGACGCCGCGGGAGCGGGAGTGCTCCAGCACGTCTCGGCGGGGAGACCAACCGCGGGATCGCCGAGGCGCTGCACCCGTCCGACGGTGCGGTCGTCAAGCACGTCGGCGCCATCTTCGACAAGCTGGAGCCTGTCCCGGCGCGAGGGCAACTTCGGCGGGTCCTCGCCGTGCTGGCCTTCCTCGAGCATCCCTGACCCGGACCGGCCTGACCCCGACTTGCTCCGACCCCGCATCGGCGGCGCCCGGCAGAAGATCCTGAGTCCGTGGTGGGGTTTTCCCCACCACGATCGGCACGCAGGCCCACTGCGCCTCGCGGTGCACTGGGCTGACATGGGGCGCATGAGACCGACCCCGGCCGTTGAGGCCCAGGCTGCGCAGTCCTTCCTGACTCCCGGCGGGAGGCCGATCGAGATCCTGCACGGCGTCACCTGCGCCATCGAGGCGGGCGGGTGACGGCGCTGGTGGGCTCCAGCGGGTCGGGCAAGTCCGACCGCCCTGCTGTGCCTGGCGGGGCTCGAGCCGGCGTCCTCGGGCCGGGTCATCCCTCATGGGACGCGACGTGGGCGGCGCTGTCGGCCGCGCGCGGCGGAGCTGTACCGCGACCGGGTCGGCTTCGTCTTCCAGGCCTACAACCCGTGCCCCTACCTGAGCGTGCGGGAGGGATCTGACGATCACGCGACGCCCTGGCGGGCCGCAGGCCCGATCGGACGCGCGCGCAGCGGGCCCTGCCGGCGCTCGCCTCGAGGCGCGCGCCGACGCGCGTCACGACGACGCTCTCCGGCGGGGAGCAGCAGCGGGCGTCGCCCTGGGGAGGGTGCGTTTCACCGCCGCCCGCCGGTGGTGTTCGCCGATGAACCGACCGCCCTGGACACGCGCTCGGCGTCCTTCGTCCTGGCCGAGCTGCGGCGCCTGGCCGACGAGGGCGCCGCGATCGCCTGGTCACCCACGACCTGGGGCCGCAGCCATGGCGGAGACGGTGCCGTCACGCGCGACGAGCGATCGTCGGTCGCCGTTGCGGCGCCACCGACGAGCTGCTGGCCGTGATGACCAAGCCGGGAGGCGGCATGATCCGCTACACGCTGCGCGCCCTGGCCGTTCAGTGGCGGGCCTGGTCGGGAACGCTGATGGTGCTGGCCTTCGCGGCGGCCCTCGTCGATGTCTGCCTGGTGCACCGGATGACCGTCACCCGGCCGGACGTGGTCGCGGCGGCGCGCCGCAGGCTTCAGACCGGCGGAGCTGGTGGTGCCCGGCGTATCGGTGTACGTCTACTCGGCGATGGTGGCGATCCGCGGTGGCGGTCGTCAGGGCAGTCCTGCGTGCAGGCCCTGCGCACGGACTGGGCCAGATGGCGCCTGGCCGGCGCCCTGCCCCGGCAGGTGTTCGTCGGCGTCATCGCCACCGTGGTCGTGGTGGCGGTGGTGTCCTGCTTGCCCGGCATCCTGGTGGGGCCGTGGTGGACCAGCCCTCGCCGCGGTGCTCACGCGCATGGCGGCGCAGCGCATGGGACGGATCGAGGTGGCCCAGACGCCGTCGACGGTCCTGCTCACGATCGTCTCCGTCGTCGGCGTCGCCGTGATCGGGGCGATCGGCCCGGCGCGCACCGCCGTGCGCACTCCGGCGACCGAGGCGATCCGCACCGCCACTCCTGCGTCGGGACGGCGCCGCATGGGCGTCATCCGGTGGATCCTGGCCGGGGCGTGGGCCCTGGTGTGCGTCGTCCAGCTGCTCGTGGCCTCATGGTCCGGCCCGGGAAGCGTGTCGATGGGCTGCCGGACGGCGGCGGCAGGCGATGCTGGCCGCCCTGCTGCTGGCCATCCTGGTGGTGCTGCTCGCGCCCGCAGTGATTCCAGGTCTGCTGGGCGCCTGGTCGGCTCCTCTGGCCTGACTCTGGAGGGCCGTGCATGATCGCCCGCCGCCTGCGCTGTGGGCGCAGCTCCCCTGGCGGCCAGCGCCATCGCCCAGCTGGCCTGGCCTTCTCCTTCGCGGCCGCCCTGATGACCAACCTCGATACGGCCGAGGCGGATCGAGCGGAGCACCTGAATGCGATGCTCAACCAGTCCGATTCCCCTGGTCCTGGCGGCGATTCTCGGGCCATGGCCCCTGCTCGGCGCCATCGCCGTGGTCGCCATGGCATCCCGCTCCAGACAGCAGGAGATCGCCGTGTCCGCTGCGCGGGAGCCACCATCGGAGGTGTGGGCGCCCAGGTCGTGATCGAGCGGCCCTGTGCGTCGGGACCGCCCTGATCATCTCCCTGTCATTCCACTGGCCGTCACGGCGCTCGGCGAGGCGATGTTCTTCGCCAGGGCGGGCCTGCCGTTGCTCCCGCGAGCCCAGCCGTCGGACGACCTCGTGCTGCTGCTCTCGGGTCCTTCGCGGTTCCGCCGCGGTGCTCCTGACGCGCAGGTGCGCCGCGCCCACCGAGCGCTGATCGGCTCCCACCCCTGACCGCTGAGTGAGGCATGGGTGAGGCGAGTGAGTGCGAGGCGATCCGGTCAGTGCGCTTCTGTCGCAGTTGCGAGGAGCCGTCGTCGCGCCGGACGCGGGACGACGCAGGGAGGTAGGCGCATCCCAGGCAGCCGAAGAGCGCGGGTAGCCGACCAGCGTCCATGGCGCGCCGGCTCTCCCCGAGCGCGGGATCGCACCGCCCAGAAAAGGACGCAATGCGATCAGGCTCAAGCAGAGTCCTGCCATTCTGAGGCAGAGGATGCGACGCTGAGCCGTCCGCTTCGTCCAGGTCATCCGTATCATCACCGCGACCATACTCAACTCAACTCAAGTCAACATTCAGCTCGACTCGCCCCGGCTCGGTGACGCCACGGCATCCCCATCCTCGATAGGGTGAACTCGATTACTTTGCCTTCGTGTCTATTTGACAGATGGCGCAGCATCTGCCCGGATCTCGGTCGTGCGTGCTGTGCATGACGTATGTAGTCGTGCATGTAGCAGAAGAGCATGCGGACGGACATCTGCGAACACTCGAGAAGGACGTGGTGATGAGCGGGAGTGAGCCTCGTTCCGGGGCGGGGATGACCGCCTGGGGCTGCCTTCGGCATCCCCGAGGGAGCCACGGGTGAGGAGGTCGTCGATGCCGTCCTGGCCCGCCGGCGGCTCGACCGGCCCCGATGGCTCTGCTGGTCATGCGTCGCGATGGTCGTGCTGGCCGGGATGGCATCGACCCCGAGCTCCTGGCCCTAGCCCTGGAGGCCGCCGACGGCGAGGACGGCGAGTGCCGACGAGCCCGATTCGAGCGGGCGCTGGCGGCACCGACGCCGAGCGCCGGCGGCCGTCGAGAAGCGGATATGGAGGCCCTGCGCGAGCTCGTCGCCGCCAGCATGATTCCGGAGGCGACGGAGCGCCTCGACGCCTCTGCCGAGGTCTGATGAGGACGAGTCCGACGACTGGAACGAGTGGGAGCCCCAACTTCCCTGACTCGCCCGCCGCGTCGGTTGCCGCCCCGGGAGAAGGGGAGGACGAGGAGGGCGAGGAGACTGAGACCGGGCGCCACCGGGCCGACCTGCTCGCCGCCGCCCGCGCTGTCGAGGTCTCCGCCCGTATGCGCGAGGTGGAGGCGGAGATCCCGTCGCGCCCCCGAACACCGCGTCCAGCCGAGTCTGGAGCGCGTCGAGTGCCCTCGACCTGCTCAGAAACCCCCGAGCGCGCCTACCGCAACATCCACATCACCGGCACCAACGGCAAGACCTCCACCGCCCGCATGGCCGAGCGCCTCCTGCTGCCACCGGCATGCGCACGCGGCTTTCCACCAGCCCCCACCTGGCCAGCATTCGCGAGCGCATCGCCCTGATGGCGAGCCGATCAGCGAAGAGGGGTTCATCGCCGCGTGGGAGGACGTGCTCACATCCGAGATGGTGGATGAGCGTCGGCCGCGGCGGGCGGGCCGCGCATGAGCTTCTTCGAGGTCCTGACCGTCATGGCCTGGCCGTCTTCGCCGATCATCCGGTCGACGTCGCTGTCATCGAGGTCGGCATGGGCGGAACCCTGGGACTGCACCAACGTCGTGCGGGATGTCGAGGGTGATCACGCCCATCGGCTGGACCATGCCGCCTGGCTGGGCGACACCATCGAGGAGGTCGCCTCCAACAAGGCCGGCACCATCAAGGACGGCGCGATGCTCATCACCTCCGTCCAGCCCCCGGCGGCGCAGGCGATCATCGCCGCGGCCGCCGCGCAGCACGGCGTCGTCTGGCGCCGCGAGCTGGATCGGAGGAGGATCCGGACGAGGCGGGCGCAGGTGTCCTGAGCGTGCTGGATCGCGCACTCTGGCCGTGGGCGGGCAGATGGCGACGCTGCGCACGCGGCGGCCGTGTGACGGACGTCTTCATCCCGCTGCACGGCGACTACCAGGTGCACAACGCTCTGCTGGCGCTGGCGTCCGCCGAGGCCGTGTTCGGCGGCCGTGCGCTGCCCGCCAAGATCGTCGAGGACGGCTTTCGCCTCGGTGGCCAGCCCCGGCCGGATGGAGGTGCTGCGCTCCAGCCCGACCGTCAGTCGTCGATGCCGGACACAACCCGCACGGTCTGGGAGCGCCTGCGTGCTCGCCGTGGAGGAGGCGTTCGATTCCGCATCTGGTGGCGGTCGTCGGGGTCATGGCGGACAAGGACGTCGAGGATCCTGTCCGTCCTCGAGCCGGCCTGCGACGCGGTGGTGTGCGTCCGTTGATTCCCCGCGCGCGCTGGAGGTCGAGACCTGGCCGTCGTCGCCGCGAGGGTCTTCGGGGCGGACCGCGTCAGACGACCGACTCACGCTGGCGGGTGGCATCGAGCGGGCCGTGACTCTCTCGAGGGCTATGAGGGATCCGCTGACCTCCTCGGGCGTTCTCATCGTCGGCTCGGTGATCCTGGCGGCGGGCCCGCGCCCTGTTCGGGCGGGCCTGAATCGGCCCGGCTGTGGCAGATATCGCGTTGACTAGGATCGGGGCGCCCAACAGGCGCGCGTTGGCGCGCGGGGTGCGACAATGGAAATGCGCAGATGAGCATCGACCGACGCTGACCGGCACCGGCCGGCCGCTGACTGGCGCAGTCCGGCATAGAATGATGGAAGGGACCGTGACTCACGAGAGCTGCTTGACGCCGTGGAGCGTCGCATGGATTCGCGGTGCGGCGGCGGGTTGCTGAGCACCGTGACGAGCTCATGAGCTGGACCGGGCCATCGGCGACGGCGACCATGGCATTAACCTCGACCGCGGCATGCATACGGCGGTGGCCAAACTCGACTCTCAGGAGGCGGCGGGGCATCCTCGCCTCCGGCAGGCGTGTTCGAGCTACGGCGACGAGCCTGCTGCACGGTGGGAGGCGCGGCGGGTCCGCTTCTGGGGACGGCCTTCCTGCGGGCTTCACGGGCCTGCGATGTGGATGTGCTGTCTCTCCCAGGATGTGGCGACGCTCCTGGGCGAGGCGGCGGTGGGCGTCCAGATGCGTGGGCGTGCCGAAGTCGGTGATAAGACGATGCTGGATGCGTGGCAGCCCGCGGGCCGTGCTGCGCGCGAAGCCGCCGCGGCCGGGGCGAGGCCGGTCGAGGTTCCGGGCCGCGGCGAACGCCGCCGTCGCGACAAGCTGACGCGACCTACTCGCTGACTGCCCTCAGAGGACGGGCCTCCCTACCTCGGCGCCCGCTCGGTGGGGCACCACGATCCCGGCGCGCGCTCGACCGCTCTCATCCTCCAGGCGGCGGTGCGGGCCGGCGGCGAGAGGAGCCGGAGCGTCTGCCGCCCTGGCCGGGCGGATATGACAGGGTTGCCAATCAGCGCGATCGGCGTCACTCTGACGCTTTGAACCGGCGTGAGCCGACGATACTCTCAGTGCTCTTGATGCTCTCGCCTCGTGATGATCCGCGTTGAAAGGAATCGCCGACCGCGCCCCTGGCCGCATACTCATTCTCATCAAGCCGGACGCTGTTCAGCGTCGCCTGACGAGAGATCCTGCGCAGGATCGAGGCCAAGGGCTACGACATCATTGCGCTCGACCGTCTGACGGCCACCCCCGACCTGCTCGCCGAGCACTACGCCGAGCATGTCGACAAGCCCTTCTACCCCAGCATTGTGGAGTACGTGACCAGCGGTCCGGTGGTCTCCGTGGTCGTCGAGGGCACCCGAGTGGTTGAGGGCTGCGCGCTCCTCATCGGGTCGACCGAGCCGACTGCCGCCGCCCCCGGGACGATTCGAGGTGACCTGGGCCGGGACTAGAGCGCTCGGCCGCGGTGAACCTCGTCCACGGCTCGGATTCGCCTCAGTCCGCGGAGCTGCGAGATCGCCATCTGGTTCCCACCAGCGCGCTCATCTCCCCTGCCTTCTGCAGCTTCTCGTCACCATGTCAGCCACGGGTCCCTCATCCTCACGGTCAGGGACCCGTGCGAGTGGTGTAGCCAGTACGCAGAGCGGGCTCGATCGCTCGAGGGCTCAGGACTGGGGTCGAGCCATTCGGCCGCGGCTGCTGGTGCCTGCTCGGGGAGTCTCGACGTCGGGGCGATCGGCTCCTCCCCGAACTGCTCGCCCGTGCGGGCCTGCGAGGTGCCCGTCGTGAGCACCATGGTGCGTCCCGTGTACAGCGGGAAGCTCTGGTTGACCGAGGCATATCCCGCCGTCGCCTGGCCGAAGACCCGGGTTCTGTCCAGCCCGCGGAAGGCGAGAAGCGCCTGCTCTCCCGGAGGAGGCGGTCGTCTGCGAGGTCAGCACGGCCACGGAGCGCATCGAGCTTCGTCGCGCTGCCCCACCGAGGTCGGAGTGCCTCACTGATCGCGCCGTCCTTCAGGGTGACATCGCTGGTGCCGCCCCTGGCTCACGAAGGAGGTGACCACCCGTCGGGCAGGAGGTGAGAGCCCGGCGAGCATGGGGCCCATATCACCGCCATCGTTGCCCGCAGGTCAACCACGACGGCGCATACGCCCTCGGCGCCGAGGGCGTCCGCCAAAAGACGGTGGCGTAGTCCGTCCCCTGCGCCGCCGTCCCCATGAAGGACGGGACCGTCACGGTCGGCAACGCAGCCGTCCATGGAGGAGGTCGGGGCGGTGTAGGAGTCGATCGAGTCCTGGAGGTCTGCGGCGTCCATGATGAAGGAGTGCTTGCCGCCGGCTACCTTGATGGCGTCCGGCCAGGATGTCGTCGACCTCGTCGTGGGTGGTGGCCTTCTCGATCCGCCCGGCGGCGTCGGCGCGAGCCGTCTGCCACTCCTGACCGGTGGCATGGAGGCCCGAGTCCATGAGCCCCAGGACGGCCGACCCGTAGGACTGGGGACTCGGTGCGGCCACCAGATCCCGAAGGCGGGTCCGATCGAGTGGACGAGCCAGGCCCGCCGGCGGTGCCGACCACCACGAGGCCGAGACGACCACGGCGACGATCGTGAGGGTCCGGCGGCGACGCCGGCCTGGTAGTGGCTCAGGCGTGGGATCGGTCCGGGGCGCTTCGGCGGGCCCGTCTGCGGAAGTGCTCATAGTCCTTATAGTGCCGCGGCGGGCGGGTGCGCGGATCGGTCACGGGAGGCACTTCACCCTCCGCCTCAGGGAGGAGGGCGCAGCTGGCTCCTCATTCGCAATGACGAGACCGCAGCTGCTTACCGGAGCGCCTTATTCGCCGTCCCGCGAGTGCCACGCGGCGCCCCGATGCCGCGCTCACGGTGAGCGCCGCAAGCGCCAGGACGAGACTGAGACCGACGACGGCGAGCCAGCGAGCGGGGTACGAGCCGGCGACGGAGGCCCACCCCCAAGGGGCCGACAACCACAGCCCGGGCGTGCTCACGATCACCTCGTTGCCCGCGATGACCAGGCCTGCGAGCAGGCCGATCACCGTCACGGTGATCGAGGGCCGCCAGGCCGGCGGTCTGGGTGAGGGCGTACGCCAGGGCCAGGAGCATGAGGGCGACGAACGGGATGGTCACGGCGACGTAGACCTCCCCGGCCACGGCCGGCAGCTCCGGATCCGGCTCGACGGGGAACAGCTCCGACCCGGCGGCGCCCACGCCCCAGGCCAGCAGAAGCACCCCGGACAAGAACCCCCAGGCGGGCAGGAGCGCCGCGCACGTCGCCCGAAGGGGCGTGGTGCGCATCAGCAGGCTGCGCCATGCCCCGCGCAGGCTCACCCAGGTGGTCACGCCGACGACCGCGGCTGTGATCGGCACCCCGGCCAGGGCGACCAGGGAGACGGCGGCGGAGGAGGAGTACGCGGCTCGGACCAGGGCGACCAGGCCCAGCAGCGGCAGGGTCAGCACCGCCCAGAGCCTCCAGGGCAGGACGGGCGCCAGGGCGAGCCCGGTGCTGCGGTGCCCGCCTCCGGCTGCGGTCACCTGCGCCGGCAGAAGAGCGACGGCGCGGTCGGTCCCGGGCTGCGCCGGTGCGGCGTGCCGACCCGGAGCCGGCCGGGCCGCCGTCGGAAGTGACCTCTGGGGACACTGAGGACACTGAGGACGCTGGGGACACTTCGGACGCTGCGGTCTCGGTGGGTCGGCCGCCGACCCCGTCGTCGGCTACGTCGGTCCTTCTCCCGGCGCCTGCGCGCCGCATGGGATCAGGCGGCCTCGGCCGCCGGTCCTGGCCGTGACCAGGACGACGACCAGCCCGAGCACCGTGACAAGGACTGCAGGAGCATCCCGGGCCAGAAGGGTAGGACCAGGCGGCGTCGCCCGGCTCCAGGCTGACCGAGTCGCCGCGGACGCCCAGCAGCGGGAGCGTCGTGCGGATCATCCAGGTCCAGGGCTCTCACCAGCCACGTCGGTCCCTCAGCGCGCAGGGTGCCGGCGGTCGACCACGGCGGCGGGCCACCGGGCCAGGCCGACGGCGACGCCGCCGATGAGGCGGGCCAGCGCCAGTCCCCACAGGCTCGCCCCGGTTACCGAGACCCACATGAGCGCGGGCGAAGCGGAGGTAGTCCGCGACCGGGCCCCAGCCCGCCCCGGAGGCCAGCCCGTAGCCGACGACCGGTACGCGAGCAGCCCCGCCTGGCACGCCAGCGCCGACAGTGCCAGCACCGCTGCCCGCGTCCCCGCCACCCGGCGCGGGTCGATGGCGCGCCAGGCGGTCCCGCCCTCGCGGACCTGCTGCTCGCGCCACTGCGCCATAGCGCCGACGAGCGTCCTGGATGACCAGGGCGAAGAAGTCCGGGTAGAAGGACAGCCAGGCCAGGATGTTGCCGGCCCAGCGCCCCTCGTCCGTGACCAGCCCGGCGGACATCAGGGAGTGGGACAGATTGATCGACCAGGCCGCGATGAACAGGAGACGCCGACGGAGCCCCAGGTGAAGGTCCGATGCGACCGGAGCAGCTCGAGCGCAGGAGAGCGAGCCGCACGGTTCGGGGCCGGCTCGCGCGGCGGCCTGTGCGGAGAGCCGGGGAGATGGTCGGAGAGGCAGAAGAGGTAGCGGAGACAGAGGAGACAGGGGCATCTGCGGGGCTCATGCTGCCGCCCCCGCCCGGTGACCAGGGCCAGGTAGGCCGCCCTCGAGGCCGGGTCCGTCATCGGGGTGGCGAGCCCGGACAGCGGGCCCTCGTAGGCCAGGCGGCCCGCCACCAGGACGCGCCGACGTCGTCGGCCATGCGCGCCATCTCGCCCAGCTGGTGGCTGGAGACGACCACAGTGCGCCCGGCGTCGGCCAGCGACCGCAGCAGGTCCCGCAGCTCGATGATGCCCTGGGGGTCCAGGCCGTTCTGCGGCTCGTCGAGGATGAGCACCTCCCGGGTCGGTCAGCAGCGCCATCGCCAGGGCCAGGCGCACCTTCATGCCGGTCGAGAAGGACTTGGCGCGCTTTGCGCCCCGCCCCGCCCAGGCCCACGTGCTCCAGGAGCGGGGTGATCGCAGCGGGGATCGGTCCCGGTCAGGCGGGCGTGCACGAGCAGATTGCGGCGGGCCGACAGCTGGGGGAAGAAAGCCGGGCCGTTGAGCGAGGCGCCCACATGCTCCAGGGACCGCCGGGTCCACGGCCCGGTCCAGGATCTCGACGCCGCCGGCGTCTGGGCGCGTCAGGCCGAGCGCGATCGCGAGCGTGGTCGACTTGCCGGCGCCGTTGGGGCCCAGCAGGGCATAGACGCGCCCCGGCCGGGCTGCGCAGGTTCAGGCCGTTCAGGACCCTCTGGGAGCCGAAGGACTTGACGATGTCCGTCATGCGCAGACCGGTCGGACGCGCAGCGGTGGGACAGGGGTAACAGGGGATCGGATGGGGCTGTGTACGTCACTGGGCGTGTCATGGTTCAGCATCCGCGCCGGCGGTGCGCGGCGGATCTCGTGGGGATGCCACGGGCCGAGCGGGCGCACCGGCTCCTCCTCCCTAGGGGAGCCGCGCCGGCCGGCTGCGGGGGAACTGGCTGCGCGGAACGATCCGGGCTCAGCGCACCGCCACCAGGCCGTGGCGGAATGCGTGCACGATGAGCTCGACCCGATTGCGGCAGCCGGTCTTGGCCAGCAGTGCTTTGACATGGGTCTTGACGGTGGACCCGGCCAGGTGCAGGCGCTCGCCGATCTCGGCATTGGGCAGTCCGTCGCACACCAGTGACAGAGCACGTCGCGCCTCGCGGCCCGTCAGCGGTTCGAACAGGCCGTTCGCGCCGATCTCGGCCCCGGTCGGCCTGGTGGCGTCCATGGCGCTTGCAGGTCCGGACGCATCTCGGCTTCGGTCCCATCGGGCCCGGAGCCGGGAGTGGTCGCGACTGTGCCCTCGCTCCCTTCGCCCGCCCCGAGATGGGCCAGGACCGTGCCCGTGACGGCCGGGTCGAGCCAGGACCCTCCGCGTGCGACCGTGCGCACGGCCTCGAGAAGGACCTGCGCGGAGGCGTCCTTGAGGAGGAATCGCTGGCTCCGCTCGCAACGCGGCCAGCACGAGCTCCCTCCTCGTCGAAGGTGGTCAGGACGAGCACCGTGCGGCGCAGCCTCCCGCGCTGCTGAATGCTCGCTCCTGGTCATCCCCGCCGGTGCGCATGGCGCGAATACGTCACACCGTCCATGACCGGCATGCGGATGTCCATCAGGACGACGTCGACGGGAGCGGCGCCCTGGAGCTGCTGCGCCCGCGAGCCCAGCAGCTCCAGGGCGGCGGCGCCGTCGACGGCGGTTCCGACGACCTCCAGGTCCGGCTGGGAGGACAGAAGCATCTCGAAGGCGGAGACGAGTAGTGCCTGATCGTCCACGATGACGGCGTGCCACGGCGCTCGCGCGCCCGGGGAAGAAGCGCTCGCAGGGTTTACAGGGCTCACGGGGCTCACGCTGATCCTCCCGCCTTCTCGGTTTCGGTATCGGTGCTCTTTGACGGACACCGCAGGCCCACCTTCAGGCGGAAGCGGGGCGCCGTCGTCGAGCATGCAGGGGTCCAGCCTTCATGGTGCCGCCCGTCAGACGGATGCGCTCGCCCAGGCCCGCCAGGCTGCTGCCGGTGGTCTCTCCCGGCCGGATCGCGTCACCGGGTTGGTGATCGCGACGGCGCACCGGCCGGAGTCGATCCGGCATGCGCAGGTCGGCGGTGCCGGCCTCGTGGCGCAGGGCGTTGGTCAGCCCTCCTGGATGGTGCGCAGCACGGCCAGCCGCTGGAGCAGGGACCATGAGGCGTTGGCGCGCGCGTCAGTCTCGGCGGGCTCCGGGAGGTCGGTCTCAGGTTCAGCCCCGCGGCCGTGACCGTCGCCAGGGTCCGGTCGAGGTCGTCCAGGTCGGCGGGCGGCGCCGTGCCTCCGGTGCTGCCCCGCAGCGCTCGCACCAGGTCGCGCACCTCGTCCAGACTCGCGGCGGCCGTCTGCTCGATCGTGGTGAGCGTCGTGCGCAGGGTCTCTGCCTGCCCCACGGCCAGGGCGGTGGCGCCTGCACCTGATCGCGGTCAGGCTGTGGCCCAGGAGGTCGTGGAGCTCGCGCGCCAGCTCGAGCCGCTCGGATGCCGCCGCGGCCGCCCGCTCCCGGGCGAGCTGTCGCAGGCGCCCTCGGCCAGGCGGCGGCGGCGCCACGCGTCGTTGGCGACCAGCAGCGCCGTCAGAGCGATGAGAGCTGCGTACGCGACGCATATGGCCAGTCCCTCAACGGGGTCCTGGGCTGGACGACCGCATCCCATACGGAGCGGTTGTATCCCGTCACGGCCATGGTCATGGGGTTGACGAGAGCCCCTACGAGGGCGCGCCGAGGGCCGTCCGCCCCTACCGGCGTTCCGGGCACCAGCGGGCGACGGCGTGCAGGCTCGCTCAGGGCGGTCAGCGTCAGTGGTGAGAGCCCGAGTGGTACGGGAGAAGCTAGGTCAGCAGCGCATACAGGGCGAGTGCAACAGCGGTGATGACGGAAGGAGGTGCGCGGCATCCGCCGCCGCAGCGGCTGGGCCAGAGCGAGCACGATCTCCAGAACCAGGTCCGCGACATAGACCGCATGGGCCCCTGAAACGGCTGATGAAGGAGAGGGGCGAAAGGACGATGAGAAGGCAGGCGGCGCCCAGGAGGACGCGTCGGCCAGGGGCAGTGACCAGCGTGCAGCCGCGCGGGGCCGAGCATGCGGACGGTCGAGCGCCAGTCGGTGGCCGCTGCTACGACCCGCCTCGTCCGCGGCGGACGAACTGTCGAGGTCGTCCGTCATGACTCTCCTCCTCGGCTGCTCGGCTGGTCGCACGGGCGCGGCCCGGAGCTCCAAGTGTACGGAGGCCGTGTCACAATCCGGGACAAACGAGGGCCAACAGGCTTGCACCTCCTGAAGAAACCGCATAATTCCAACGATTCCCCGGCACCTTGAAGGCAGGTGGAGCGCGTTTGTCCCGGATTGTGACAGACGCGCGGGTGGACGTGCGCCCGCAACGTGCTGTTCGCGGGGCCCTCGCTCGGTGGCGGACGCGTCATCGAGCGCGCCTACCGGCGGCCTTCGGCTGACCGTTCCAGCGACACGGGCGCGGGTGCAGGTGCGCCGCCCCGCAGTAAACAGCGCTCGCGGCGCTATCGTGGGCGCCGTGCACCTCAAGACGTTGACGCTCAAGGGCTTCAAGTCCTTCGCCTCGTCGACCACCCTGCGACTGGAGCCCGGCATCACCGCGGTGGTGGGGCCCAACGGAGCGGCAAGTCCAATGTGTGGACGCCCTGACCTGGGTCATGGGGGAGCAGGCGCCAAGAACCTGCGCGGTGGCTCCATGGCCGACGTCATCTTCGCGCGGAGTTGGTCGCGCTCGGCGCTGGGACGCGCCGAGGTCTCGCTGACCATCGACAACACCGACGGCGCCCCGCCGATCGACTACACCGAGGTCACCATCTCCCGCACCTCTTCCGCGGCGGCGGCTCGGAGTACCGCATCAACGGCACCGCCTGCCGCCTCCTGGACGTCCAGGAACTGCTCTCCGATACGGGTCTGGGCCGTCAGATGCACGTCATCGTCGGGCAGGGCCAGCTCGACGCCGTCCTGAGCGCGACCCCCGAGGACCGGCGCGGCTTCATCGAGGAGGCCGCCGGCGTCCTCGAGCACCGGCGCCGCAAGGAGCGGGCCCTGCGCAAGCTGGAGTCCATGGCCGCCGACCTCGCCCGCCTGACGGACCTGACCACCGAGCTGCGCCGCCAACTCGGCCCGCTGGCCCGCCAGGCCGCCGTGGCGCGCCGCGCCCGCACCATCCAGATCGAGGTTCGCGACGCCACCGCCCGCCTGCTGGCCGACGACGTCGTCCAGACCCAGTCCCCGCTCGAGGCCGGACGAGGACAAGGCCGTCCTGGCCCGCCGTCGCGCCGCCGTCGAGGAGGCCGGATCACGACTGCTCGCGCCCGTGCGGCCGAGCTGGCCGCCGTCGAGACCACCCTCCGCGCAGCGCCTGACCTGCGCCACCGACGTCTGGGAGGAGCTCACCACCGCCGCCCAATCGCTGGGCGCGCTGGCCGATGTCGCCGCCGAGCGCGTTCGCGGCCTCGCCTCCGCCCCCGGGCCTTCGCGGGGCACCGACCCCGATGAGCTCGAGCGCCGTGCCGAGACCGCCGCGGCCGAGGAGGCCGAACTGGCCGATGCGATCGAGACCGCCCGTTCCGCACCGTCCGGAGGCCACCTGTGAGCGCGCTGACGCCGAGGCCGCCGAGACCACCCGCCGAGCGGGCCCTGTCCCAGACGCAGCGCCGCGCCGCCGACCGCCGCGAGTCCCTGGCCCGCGCCGGGGGCCGAGTGGCTTCCGCCCGCTCCCCGCCACGAGGCCGCCCCTGGCCTCCTCGAGCAGGCCCGCTCGGCGCTGGCGGACGCCGAGAAGCGCGCCGATGCCGCGCGCAGGCGGCCCTGGATGAGTCGAGCGGAGTCGGCTGGCACGCGGGCGCGCCCTGAGAGCCCGGACGGCGCCGACCGGGCGGCGGACGAGCAGCAGGCCCGGGCGACCGCCGCCCGCGAGGGCCACCGCCGAACTGGCCGCCGCCCGCGACGCCGTCGCCGCGGCCACCGACGCCCGACGCGAGGCCGCCTCCGACCGCGCCACCTGGACGGCGCGCCGTGACACGCTGGCCCCTGTCCCTGAGCGCCCAGGACGCGACCGGCGCCCCGGCCGAGGCCGAGCTGGCTCGCGTGCTCGGCCCCTGGAGCGAGGCCGTGAGCATTGAGCGCGGCTGGGAGAACGCCGTCGCCGCCCCTGCTCGGAGACCTGGCCGGGCGGCTCTCGTGGAGGGGATCGATGCGCCGTCGCCGCCATGACCATGTCCAGGGCGATGGCGGCGGCGCCCCTGCGCCTCGGTGCTCCTCCAGGATCCGGGAACAGCGGCGCCGGAGGCCGGCGCGCCCGCACCGCCCGTGGACGGCGCGCGCGCCGCCACCGGCCTGGTGTCGGCCGATCGGCCTGGCCTGCGCGCCGCTGTGGGGCGGATCCTGGCCGGAGCCTGGGTCGCCCCGGACTCGAGACGGCTCGGGCGGTGCGCGAGGCACTGCCTGAGGCCGTCGTCGCCACCAGAAGTGGGATGTCCTCGCACCCGCCTGGGCGACCTCCGCCGGACACGGCACCTCGTCCGTGCTCGAGCTGGCCGCCGCCCGCGAAGAGGCCGCCGCCGAGGGCCGAGGCCGCCGCCCAGGCCGAGGCCGAGGCCGACGCCGCCCTGGACGCGGCTCGGGCCCGCGAGGAGGATGCCCGTCGCGGCGTCAGCGAGGCCCCTGATGGCCTGCGAGCCGCCGACGCCGAGGTCGCCCGCGCTGCCGAGGCGCTGGCCCGCCTGACCCCTGCCGCCCGTGCGGCGCAGGAGGAGGCCGGGCGCCCGCCGGGTGCTGGAGCGGGCCGAGGACGAGTCGGCCCAGCGCACCACCGAGCTGGCTGCGGCGACCGCCGCCCTGGCCGAGATCGAATCCGGACACTCGAGCGACGCCGGGGACGACGACCTCGATGCCGCGGTCGAGACGGCGCGGGAGCGGCGCGAGTCGGCGGTGGCGGCTGCCCGCCGGGCGCGCGCCGATGAGACCGAGGCCCGGCTGGCGCTGCGCACCGCCGAGGAGCGCGAGCGCTCGGGGCGCGGGCGCGCGGACTCGCTGCGAGCCGCCGCCCGCCGCGAGCGGGAGGCGCGAGCCGCCGCCGAGCGGGCCGAGGCGCGTCGGGCCGCTCAACTGGCCGTCGCCTCCGCGTGCGCGATCAGGCCCGCGCCGCCGTCGATGCCGCCCGGGCCTGGATCGAGGAGGCCCAGGGGAGAACGAGCCCGATCGAGGCCGAGCGGGCGGAGGCGAGCGCCGCGACCGGCGAGGTCCGTGCCGAGCTGGATGCTCCTGGCCGCGGAGCTGTCACAGCTCACCGATGCGGCCCACCGCGATGAGGTCGCCCGTGCCGAGCAGCGCATGCGCCTGGAGTCCCTGGCCGAGCGCGCTATGAATGAGCTGGGGCTGGAGCTGGAGCCGCTCGTGAGGAGTACGGGCCGCATATGCTCGTCCCCGCCACGGCTGGAGGATGGGGCGCGGACGGGGACGCCGCAGTCTCCGGGGGCGACGGGCACCGACGGCACTGGAAGGCGCTGACGGCACCGACGATGACGGCGCGGCGGACCGCCGGGCCGCTGCTGATCCGGGGCGCCCGTGTGCGCGCCGAGCAGGAGAGGCGATTGGCGCGGGCCAGTCGAGACCTGGCCCGCCCTGGGCAAGGTCAACCCGCTGGCCCTGGAGGAGCACGCCGCCCTGGAGCAGCGCCACCAGTTCCTGGCCGAGCAGCTCGCCGACCTCAAGTCCTCGCGCGAGGATCTGCTGCGCATCGTCGAGGAGATCGACACCCGCGTCCAGGAGGTCTTCACCCGCGCCTCGAGGACACGGCGCGCCAGTTCGCGGAGGTCTTCGATCGCCTCTTCCCCGGGGGCGAGGGGCGCCTGGTGCTCACCGATCCCGGTGACATGCTCGCCACAGGCATCGAGATCGAGGCGCGGCCGGCGGGCAAGAAGGTCAAACGGCTCGCTGCTGTCCGGCGGTGAGCGCTCCGGCCGCGGTGGCACTGCTCATCGCGATCTTCAAGGCCAGGCCCTCGCCGTTCTACGTCATGGATGAGGTCGAGGCTGCCCTGGACGACACGAATCTGGAGCGACTGCTGGAGATCTTCACCGAACTGCGCCAATCGAGCCAGCTCATCATCATCACCCACCAGAAGCGCACCATGGAGGTGGCCGACGCCCTGTACGGCATCAGCATGCGCGACGGGATCACCAAGGCCATCAGCCAGCGTCTGGCGCACAAGGGCTGAGCCGCGGCCGACGGAGTGCGCGGAGCGCCTCAGAGCCCTCGCCGCTCAGGAGCCTGTCGATGAGTCTGCCCATGGTCCAGGCGAAGAGGTCGCCGAGTTCGCGGGAGCGCCGCCGCCCCCGCTGCGATGGTGGGGAAGCGCGCGGCGTCGATGAGGGGCGGGCCCAGGCGTCCCGCTGCCGTCCTCGGCTGAGGGATGGCGAGCTCACCGAGGGCGACGGCGCAACTGGTGACGGTGGGACACGATGACGCTGGCGCGTGCGGGCGCCCATCCGTACCGTTCGGCCCAGGCCCTCTGGTTGTGCTCGATCGTCTCGAAGATCAATTCCGAACCGGGATCCAGGTTCAGCAGGCGGGACCCGATGCCCGGGTGGCGCGAGGTGATGGCGCGCATCGCCTCGGCGAGCTCGAGCAGGACCCGACGGGGGTCTGGGGAGTCCGGTTCCGGGAAGTCCGTGCGCGCCCAGATCCCCCTGCGCCACGGTTCGGCGCGAGGCCGGCGAGGTTGTCGACGTGCCGGTAGAGCGTCATCTCGGAGATGCCGAGGGCCTCGGCGACTCCCTCATGCTCAATGCGGGCAGCGTCAGGGGCGATGCCGGCGTCGATGATGCGCTCGGTCGTCACCAGGGGAGGCGGCCACGGCGCCGGCCCCTGCGGGACATGATCGTTCATCATCGGCCTCCTGATCCAAGCATGTCACCTCGACCTTTTTCGGCGGCGTTGAACGTGCCTCGACCCCCAGTTAAAGTTAGACGACTAACATAAAGGAGGTCCAGCATGGCAGAGTCTGCAGAGTCTTATGGATCCCAGGAGTTCCACGGATCTCGCGAGCACGATGGGTCGCCCGAGAGCGACAGGGCTGAGGCTGCGCAGCTTCTCAGCCTGCTCAAGAATCACTCCCGCGACGCCTCGGATGACGGGCGATCCCCCGACCGGCAAGCGGACCGACCGGTGAGATGGCGGATCACCGGCATCGAGAGCCGCGCCGCGCATATGACGCGCGTGCACGGAATCCTCGATCGGGACGATGATGCGGATGCGGATGCGGATACGGAGGCGGAGGCGGCGGAGTGGGCGGAGCGCTGGTGCATCCCCAACGTCGCCATACGCATCGAGCTCCTTCCAGTCGGCCGAGTTCCACGGGATCCCTGATGCCCCCGTGACCGCTTCCCGCGTCTACACGGTCGCCACGGCCGACCCCGAACGGAGGGAGATCACCGTCGATTTCGTCGTCCACGAGGGTGACTCGCCCGCCATGCTGTGGCTCCCGCCCGTGCAGCCGGGTGACGTCGTCGAGCCTCCCAGCCCCCGTCAGCACCGCATCCCCTGGTGGCGACCAGCCATGTGCTGGTGGTCGATTCCACGGGCCTGCCCGCGGCGGTCAGCGTCCTGACCGGCATGGACCTGCCCGGTCGAGTGCGCCTGCTCGCGCGGATCCCCTCAGATGAGGTCCCCGAGCTCGACGGTGTCGAGGTGATCCGCGTCGAGGAGCCGCCTCGACCGCGCCTCGCCGCACTCGACCTGGACGGCGTGGACTCCCGTGGGGCGCCGCCGAGTCCGGTGAGATGCGTCCGGTGCGCCGGCACTGCCGACGCACTCTGGGCCTGTCCAAGGAGGCGACCCAGGTCTACGGGTACTGGCGCCGCGGAGCCAGCAACACGCGGCTCGACCTCGATCGGCTGCGCCTGTACCGGGACATTCTCGCCGCCGGGGAGACCCGGCGGAACTCGAGGAGCGCATGGTGGAGATGGTGGAGGACGAGGAGGCGGCGAGTGAGGCGGGTCGAAGTCGTTCACGCCGCCCGGCGGCCGGTCGGGAGGACGATCTCATGACCGCCGGTCACCGCCAGGGTCTTAAGGCACGAGATATGTGTGACGAAAGTCCGAACAAAGCCTGTGCGTCATCGGCATGCGAATGTGCCGCGTGCGCCCAGGGCGAACACGGCGAACGAGACGCTGCGAGCACGCGACACGTGTCATGGACCTCAGCGACGGTATGACAAACGTAGGTAACAATTAACCACATGGGTGACATGATCGTTCCTCTGCTCGTCGTCGTCATCGCCGCTCTAGCGGTCATCGGATTCTTCGTTATCACTCGCTACCCAATCTCCACCTGGCGGGCCGGACTGCGCGATCTCAGCAAGGCCGCCCGTGAGAAGGAGGAGCCTGTCGAGATCGTTCCCCAGGACGTGCGCCTGGACGATCTGCATGACCTCGTGAAGGCCCGGGTCCGTCTCACACCCGCACCGACTCGTTCCCCGGCCCGGGTCGGGGCCGTCGAGAAGGCCATGACCACCGCCGAGGGCACCACTGCAGTGGTGCGCAGAGCTCGTGCCGAGTTGGGGCCGACCAGGCCTCCAAGTCGCAGCGGGCGAAGGGCGGACAGGTCTCGGTGTCCTGACTCTCGAATTCCCTGACTCTGACGTGCGCGCGTGCTGATGCGGGATGTCCCGCATCAGCACGGTCGTCTGTACGACCTGAAATGACCTGAAATGACGCGATGAGCGGGTGCCCTCCAGGTTCATTCACGGGTTCATTCACGGGACGGGGGCGGCTGCCCACTGCCGGCGTCATCGGGCATGATGGAGCCATGGAACCCTGGATGATCGTTCTCGCCGTCATCGTCGTCGTCGCCGTGATCGGCGGCATCTGGTTCGTCGCGAGCCGCCGCGGCAGCGGGCAGGTGCCCCCCGAGGTCAGTGCCCACAAGCCCACCAGTGCCGACGACGTCCTTCTGGCTCCGCCGTCCGAGCAGAAGGAGGGTGCTGGGGAAGCTGAGGAATCCGAGGGGGCGCAGGCCCCTCAGGCGCCGACGCTCGAGCGCCCCGAGTCGATCCCCGGGCGCATGCAGCGCCTGCGGGCCCGTCTGGCGGGGTCTGGCGGTTTCGGGCGCGCCGTCCTGTCGGTCCTGTCGCGCGGCGACCTGACCGAGGCCGACTGGGAGGAGATCGAGGACACGCTGCTGACCTCGGATCTCGGCATTGAGGTCACCACCGCGCTCATGGACGAGCTGCGCACCCAGGCCAAGGTTCTGGACACCTCTGACCCCGAGGCGATCCGCGGCGTTCTGCGTGCCGAGCTGCTGAAGCTGGTCGACCCGACCATGGACCGCTCACTCGTCCTGGATCGGCCCGCTCCCGCGGAGAGCTGGGACGAGAACCAGGGCGACCCGGCCGCCGCCGTCCTCATGGTGGGCGTCAACGGGACCGGCAAGACGACCACCTGCGGAAAGCTCGCGCGCGTCCTGCTGCGCAGGACAAAACAGTCGTCATGGGTGCGGCTGACACCTTCCGCGCCGCGGCCGCCGACCAGCTGACCACCTGGGGCCGGCGCGTGGGCGTCGAGGTGGTGCGCAGCGACAAGGAGGGCGCTGACCCGGCGTCGGTCGCCTACGATGCCGCCCAGCAGGCCGCGCGCACCGGTGTCGAAATGTCGTCCTGGTGGACACCGCCGGACGCCTGCAGAACAAGGCCGGACCTCATGGACGAGCTCGGCAAGATCAAGCGCGTCATGGACAAGATCGCCCCGGTCGGCGAGATCCTGCTGGTTCTGGACGCCACCACCGGTCAGAACGGCATGCGACAGGCGCAGGTCTTCCGAGGCCGTGGGCATCACCGGAATCGTCCTGACCAAGATGGACGGCACCGCCAAGGGCGGCATTGTCGTGACCGTGCAGAAGGAACTCGGCGTGCCGGTCAGCTTCGTCGGGCTCGGGAGGGCGCCGACGACCTGGCCTCCTTCGACCCCGAGGGTTTCGTCGACGCCCTGCTCGCCTGAGGCCGCCTCGGCCCGCTTGAGCGGGGGCGGAGGCGGATCGATCCGTTCGGGCGTTCGGTCCCCTCATATGAGGGACGCGCCGGCCGTGGGTAGGGCCGTTGCACACTCAGATGCGGCCTGGGGCGAGCGAAACCCCGGAATCATGCGGAAGCAAGATCTCGCGAGGTGCCGAGACATTGTTCCCATGTGCGCAGACCCCCTGAGGTGCACATGGAGCCTGACGGCCGGTTGTGGCGTCTTCGCAAAGAACTTGGAATCACAACGAAAGACCGCTTCTGCATCGCCAAGGCGCCGTTCTCCCATGTGCAACTCCAACCACAGGGTGCGGGGCCAGCTCCGATGCGACCCGGAGCTGCCCGACGGGGACGCGCTCGGCCTCATATTCGGCGTCGGGGAGAGGCGGAAGCGCCCTTCCCGGTATCGTGGGGCGCAGTCATGCAGCTCATGCAGCCCATGCCCGCATCGTTCCCGCGATGCGCCACCAGCGCCAGGAAGGACCTCAGCGTGTTCGGCAACCTCTCCGACCGGCTCACAGCCTCGTTCAACTCCCCTGCGCGGCAAGGGGCCGCCTGACCGAGGCGGATATCGACGCCACCGTCTCCGAGATCCGTCGCGCCCTGCTGGAGGCCGATGTCGCCCCTGCCGGTGGTCCGCTCTTTCACCGCCGCCGTGCGCGAGAAGGCCAAGGACGCCGCCCGCTCCCAGGCCCTCAACCCCGCCCAGCAGGTCGTTCAGATCGTCAACGACGAGCTCATCGAGGTCCTCGGCGGCCAGTCCCGCGAGCTCAACTGGGCCGACCGCGGTCCCACCATCATCATGCTCGCCGGTCTCCAGGGCGCCGGAAAGACGACGCTGGCCGGAAAGCTCGGCCGCTGGCTGCGCGAGGATCGCAAGCGCGTCCCTGCTGGTCGCCTCCGACCCGCAGCGCCCAACGCCGTCACCCAGCTCAGCGTCGTCGCCGAGCGCGCCGGCGTGGTGTGGGCCCCCGAGCCCGGCAACGGCGTCGGCGACCCCGTTCAGGTGGCCCGCACCGGTGTGGAGCAGGCGCGCACCCACGGCTACGACGTCGTCGTGGTGGACACCGCCGGGCGCCCGGGCGGGACGCCGATGATGGACCAGGCGATCCGCATCCGCGACGCCGTGAGCCCCCACGAGATCCTCTTCGTCCTGGACGCCATGGTCGGTCAGGACGCCGTCAACACCTCGGTGGCGTTCCGCGACGGCGTCGGCTTCACCGGCGTCGTGCTCTCCAAGCTCGACGGCGACGCCCTGCGGTGGCGCTGCCCCGTCCGTCGCGCGGGGTCACCGGCGCCCCGGTCCTGTTCTCCTCCACCGGCGAGGGCCTGGGGGACTTCGAGCGCTTCCACGCCGACCGCATGGCCAGTCGCATCCTGGACATGGGCGATCTGCTTACCCTCATCGAGCAGGCGCAGAGGACCTTCGATGAGAAGGAGGCCGAGGACGCCGTTGCCAGGCTCGCCTCGGCGAGTTCACCCGACGACTTCCTGTCCCAGCTGCGTCAGATCCGCAAGATGGGCTCCATGAAGAAGCTGCTGGGCATGATGCCCGGCATGGGGCAGATGCGCGAGGCCCTGAGACCTTCGACGAGCGGGAGGTCGACCGCATCGAGGCCATCGTCTGCTCCATGACGCCGGCGGAGCGGCGGGACCCTGTCCATCCTCAACGGGTCGCGCCGGTCCCGCATCGCCAAGGGCTCGGCACCACCGTGCAGGCTGTCAACGAGCTGGTGGAGCGGTTCGGGCAGGCCACGAAGATGATGGAGGCCATATTCTCGGCGGCGGGCGCCGCTGGCGAGGGGGTATGCCCGGCATGGGGTCGCTGCCCTCCATGGGCAAGCGCCCAAGGCCCGTCAGGCGCCCAAGGGCAAGCGTCGCAAGGGTGGCAAGAAGGGCGCTCCGGCAATCCCCGCCAAGGCGGCCCGGCAGGCCAAGGAGGCCCAGGCCAAGGCTGCTGGCGGTTCGTCCGAGGCGTCCGCACCTGCGGCCCCTGCTGCGGGCTCGGCCTTCGGCCTGGGCGGCGGAGTCCCTGCGGGAGGCTCTGGCGGTTACGGGATCATGCCCGACCAGGAGAGCGCGGCATCGGGGTCGGGCGATGAGGTCGCCGACGCCATGAACGCCCCTGCCCGAGGATCTCGGGCGCCGACTCGGTCTGTGATGCGGGGCGCCCGGTCGCACAGGCCCGGCCCCGATGCCGCGGACCGATCTCGATGCGGAAGTGGACCGATCTCGGCGCGGAGTACGACCGATCCCGGCGGTTACAGCCAGCCGTTGGTCTCGGCGGTGCGGGCCGCCTCGGCGTGGTTGCGGGCGTGCGTCTTGGCGATCGCACTGGACAGGTAGTTGCGCACCGTCCCGGCGCCCAGATGAAGAGCCTCGGCGATGTCGTGGGCGTCCGCACCGCGCGCGGCCAGGCGCAGCACCTCCTTCCCGGTCCGTCAACGGGTTCGGGCCTCACGATCACCGACCTCTGGGCGAGAGTCGGGTCGATGACGCGCAACCCCGCCGCGATCTTCCGGATCGCCTCCGCCAGCTCCTCGGGCGGGGTGTCCTCCTGACCAGGAACCCGGAGGCTCCCGCCCCAGCGCGCGGGAAAGGTAGCCGGGGCGCCCGAAGGTGGTGACGATGAGGCTGCGGCATTCCGTGCCCGCGGCTGTCAGCGCCGCCGCGGCGGCCAGGCCGTCCATGTCCGGCATGTCGATGTCCAGCAGGGCCACATCCACGGCGCGCTCCCGAACCAGGGCCACCGCCTCGCGGCCGGTGCCCGCCTGGGCGACGACGTCGATATCCGGCTCCAGACCCAGCAGCGTGGCCAGCGCCCCGCGGACGAGGGCCTGATCGTCGGCTATCAGCACACGGATCGGGGCGCTCACAGGTTCACCTCCAGGACGGTGCCCGGGCGCACGGCGGTGCCGCCCGGTGCGGGGCTGGTCAGGACCAGGGTGCCGCCCGCGGCCCTCGACGCGCTCTGCGCAGGCCGGTCAGCCCGTTGCCCGCGGTGCCCGGCTAGCCCGCGCCGTCGTCCCTGCACGCGCACCCGCCCCGGGGCGAGCTCGACGTTCACGCGGGCGGCTCCGGCGTGGCGCAGCACGTTCGTCGTCGCCTCCCGCAGGGCCCCAGGCGAGCAGCTCGCGCTGGGGCAGGGGATATCTCCGGCCCGCCCTGTAAAGGCGGGCTCGCGATGTCGGCGGCGGCGAAGGCGGTGCGGGAGGCCTCCATCTGACCGGCCAGGTCCGGCACGCGCAGGCGGGTCACGGTGGCGCGCACATCCGCCAGGGCGGCACGTGAGAGCTCGACGATCTCGGCCAATTCGCGCTCTGCCGCCTCGGGGCTGCGGCGCACGAGCCGGTGGGCGACCTCCGCCTTTGAGGGTCAGGACGGTCAGGGAGTGCCCGAGCAGGTCGTGGACGTCGCGGCCGATCTCCTCGCGCTCCGTCGCGGCGGCGAGCTCTCGCTCCTTGACCTGACGCCGCTCCTGGACATCGGCCCCGATCCGGCTCAGTGCGATGGAGGCGGAGGAGAAGGCAGCCGGTGGCCGAAACTATGTGAGGTTCGCCCCCGGGGCGAAGAGCGCGAAGACGACGACGGTGAGCAGGCACAGGCCCCCGGAGAGGGTCAGGCCCACGCGCAGTGTCGTCGCGTACAGGATGATCGCGCAGAAATAGGGCAGGTAGAAGATCTCGCACCACCAGTTCAAGGATGGGCCGGAGACGGCGGCCATGGCCGTCAGCAGAATGAGCCTGCCGGCGATGGGGCGCAGCTCGTCGAGAATGCTCATCTTCGTCGGGGACGGGCCAGATCGGCATGGTCGTGGTGGCCCAGATGTAGAGACCGGCGAACCCGAGGATCCCGGCGGCGCCCACCGTCTTGAGGAGCACCGGCATGTCATCGCTCCTGATGACGAAGAAGAGAGGGACGAGGAGGATGGCGGTCCACGGCGTCCAGGCGGATCTGCCGGTACCAGAGGCGCGGGCGGCCGTCGGTCGCGACCGTGCCGGCTGCGTCGGCTGTGCTGGTCGCGGCTGCGGCGCGGGTGCCGTTGGTACTCAAGGCACTCACTGCGAAGCCGGCGGTCAGCGGCGCGCCGTCGTCCGGCGATGCGCGGCCAGGCACGCCATGACGAAGATGACACTCCACACGGCGATGTTAGCGACCGGCACCCACAGGGCCTCGTGAATGTCGCCGGCCGCGGTGTAGACGATGTCCTTCTGGAGCGCACGGGTAGCCAGGAGCCGGCACCGTACATGGGGGTGAAGCGGCCGAAGGCGAGCAGCGCCCCGCCCAGAGGCACGAACAATTGGCCGAGGAAGGCGTAGATGCTGATCGAGGCCCCTGCGATGCCGACCGCCGCCTGCGCCGGGATCCACAGCCCCACGGCCAGGCCGTGGCAGGCGAAGGGCACGGCTGCCAGCAGAGTGAGCAGATAACTGACGCCCCACACCCAGGGCGCGTCCATCCTCGCTCCTGTGAAGAAGCCTGCGATGAAGATGACGCTGACCGGGAAGACGGACACGATCAGGGCGCTGAGCAGCTTGGTGGTGAGATAGGTGCGCAGGCCGCCCGCGGTGAGCGCCATCTGGCGCCCCCACCCGCCCGCGTTCTCGATGGCGGCACCGGAGGACGTGCAGGTCGCGGCGATCGCCACCGAGAAGACCGACATATTGATCGTGACCGAGGGCTGGCGACGTTGCGCGCGTCCCGCGTCGTAGGAGGAGTAGTCCCGCAGGGCGCCCCAGAACAGGTACATGCCCAGCGGCATCACCAGCGTGAAGAAGAGCATGTCGGGCGGGACAGGGTCGTGATCGTGTCGATGCGCGTATAGGTCCACGGGCGCGGGCGGCGGACGGGCGCGGCGGTGCGTCGCCGCTGCGGGCGGGAGGAGACGGTGGCGGTTGTTGTAGTAGTTGTAGGTGTAGTGGCCATGGCTGGTTCCTGCCTGCTGCCTGGGGAGACTTCCCGCAGCTGTGACAGTTGCAGGGTTCCGGGCCGGCGGCCCGGGTCCCGCGGGGCGGGCTTGCGGCGCGGTGAGCGGAACGGCTCAGGTGGCGGGAGCGGCTGCGCGGTCATGACCGTGGTCATGACCATGATCATGACCGACGAGCTGGGCGAAGATCTCCTCCAGGCTGAGCGCGGTGATGCCCAGGTGGCCGGCCGGGGTGGCGGTGAGCAGGAGCCGGGCGACGTCGTCCGGGGCGATGGTGCGCAGCTCCAGGTGCGAGCCGTGAACCTCCATTCCCAGCAGGGAATCGGATACGGTGCGAGAGCGGCGCGCAGCCCGCCTCGCCGCTCAGACCCAGCCAGGTCGCGGTCACCGTGGTGCCCTCTCCCAGCGCCCGTACCTCGTCCACCGATCCTCGGCGACCAGGCGGCCGCGGTCGATGATGATGATGCGGTCGGCGACGTCGGCGGCCTCCTGCAGGTAGTGGGTGGCGAACAGGATCGCCCGGCCCGCTGCCGTCTCCCGCCGCATCATCTCCCAGAAGGCGGCGCGGGCGGTCGGGTCCATGCCGGTGGTTGGCCTCGTCCAGGACCAGCAGCTCGGGCTGGGCCAGGAGCGCCAGCGCCAGGCGAACGCGCTGGATCTCGCCGCCGGAGCACTGGGAGATCTTCCCAGGAGCAGCCCTCCAGCCTGGTCTGGGCGATCACCGATTCGATGTCGGGCAAGCGCAGCTGGAGGGAGGCGATGATGTCGAGGGTCTGGCGCACCGTGAAGGAGGGTTGAGCCCATCGGCCTGGAGGACCGCGCCGACGCGTCCTGCCCGCACCGCCTCCCTGCGGGGCGACGCCCGGGACGGCGGCGGTGCCGGCGTCGGGGCGGTGAAGCCGAGGACGACGTCGAGGGTGGTGGACTTGCCGGCGCCGTTCGGTCCTCAGGAAGGCGACGACCTCGCCGGGGGCGACCGTCAGGTCCAGGGAGTCCACGGCGACGACGGGGCCGAAGGTTTTGCGCAGACCGCGCACGCGGACGGCCGGCTTGTCGGGGTCGGGCCGGCGGGCTGGCCGCGGCGCCTGTCATGACGGGGAGGCGGGTGTGCTGCTCATGCCCTGAGCGTCGCCCCGACCGGTTTCGCCCGGTACTGAGCGCTATCACCGGCTTGGCGTGACAGGTGTCATATGAGCGTCCGGGACCGTATTCCCGGTAATCCCGGTATTCCCGAAGCTCCCGGATACGGACGCCCCGCGCCGTCGGGGAAGGGGGCGCCCCGCGCCGAGAGCACGAGCACGCCTGGCGGACGCCCCGCGCCGTCGGGGAGGGCATCCTGTACCGTCGGGCGCGCCCCACTCCCGATCGATGGAGGCCCTCGTGTCCGCTGCGCTGCCCGTTCTGGCAGGAACCGACCTCACGGAGGGCCTGTCCGCATTCGAGGAGCTCGTCTCCGGGAAGATCCTCATCTGGGTCCTGCTCGGCGCCGGCCTGTACCTGACGATCCGCACGCGCGGCGTCCAGATGCGCCTGTTCTCCCGGGCGGTTCATCTAGTTGCGCGCTCGCGCCACCAGCGCGGCAGCCCTGTCGAGCTTCCAGGCCTTCGTCATCGGGCTGGGAGGACGCGTGGAACCGGCAATATCGCGGGGTCGCGCTCGCGGTGACCCTGGGCGGCCCCGGGGCCCCTGTTCTGATGTGGGTGGTGGCCCTGCTCGGCATGGCGACCTCCTCGCGGAGTCGACGCTCGCCCAGGTCTTCAAGGTGCGCAGCGCCGATGGCATCTTCCGCGGCGGCCCCGCCTATTACATGCAGCGCGGCCTGGGCCTGAGGGGCGGCAGCGGCCTCAGTCGGCTCGGCCGGATCATGGGCGTCGTCTTCGCCGCCATGCTGGTCTTCTCCTACGGCCTGATCTTCCCCATGGTCCAGTCCAACACCATCGCCCTGACCCTCCAGGAGGGCCACGGCGTCGGGACGACGGTGACGGCGATCGCCCTGATGGCCATCACCGCTCCGATCCTGCTCTCCGGCATGCGTGTGGTCGCCCGGGTGACCGAATGGCTCGTGCCGCCTCGCGGCGGTGGCCTATCTCGGCGTCGTCCTCGTGGTCATCATCGTCTCGGCGCCGCGGGTGCCCGGGGTGCTTGTCGTTTATCGTGGCCGGCGCCTTCCACCTCAAGGCGGGCCTGGCCGGCACGGCGGGCGGCTTCTTCGCCACCTTCCTGAACGGCACCAAGCGCGGCCTGTTCTCCAACGAGGCCGGCCAGGGCTCCCTCGCCCAACGGCGCCGCCACCGCCGATGTCGCCCACCCCGTCACCCAGGACTCATCCAGCCCTCGGCGTCTTCATCGACACGATCGTCATCTGCACGGCCACGGGACTGACCGTGCTGCTCGCCTGCCGCAGGTCTACACCCCCGGGTGGAACCCGAGTGGGCCGAGACCACGCTGGTCCAGCATGCGCTGGCGGACGCCCTGCCCGGGGGCTGGGTCGTCGGCTTCATGACCTTCGTGGTCTTCACCTTCGCCTATTCCAGCGTGCTCGGATACTCAGCCTTCGCCGAGATCAACGTCTCCTACCTCGGCGGGGGCCGCACCTCGAGCGTGATCCTGCGCCTGGCCATGACGGCCGCCACCGGACTGGGCGCCGTCGTCGCCCTGGAACTGGCGTGGGTCATGGCCGACATCGCCCTGGCTCTCATGACGATCCTCAATCTCGTCGCCGTCCTGTGGCTGAGCCGCTGGGTCTTCGCCACTCTGGGCGATTACGACGGGCAGCGGGCCCGGGGCGTCGCGGGAGTGATTCTTGAGCCGGCCTTCGTGGCGTCCGGCAACCCGCTGCTGCCCCGCGAGCTGCCCGGAGACGTGTGGACCGCCGAGCGCGCCGCCGCTCGCGTGGTCAGCCTCGACGAGGCCTGAGGCGGAGCAGTCCGGGGCCGGCAGAGCTGCTGAGCTGTTCAGCGGGCTCAGCCGGGAGGCGCGTAGGCTGCCAGGCCGCCGTCCTCGACCGCTATGAGGAGGTCCGCGCGCGCGACAACGGTGTGGGCGCGTTGTCCGTACAGCGATTCCCCCTCGGGGACGACGCTCTTCTTCTCACGGTCGATGATGCGCACGCGACCGCTCATGGAGCCGTAGTTCATGATCAGATACCGCTCACTCACCGTCGCGGTGACGTCACCCGCATTCATCGGTGACGACCTCGTATCGTTGTCTGTGCCGGGTATCGCGTGCTGGTCGAGTTCGCAGGTGTTGGGCCTGCAATCGAAGATGAGCGAGGCCCACGAGACGTCCCCTGACGCCAGTGCGTCCCTGTACTGATCGAGGGAGGGAAGGCCGGAACCGGAGTCCGTGAGCAGCAGCGCGTACGCGTACTGGGAGGCGAGTGTAGGTCTCCTTCTCGGTGCCATCGGGCTCTAGAGCTGTGATCGGCCGTTGGGCACCTTGTGCGGCTCCGAGCTGGAGCCATCCATCGTCGGCGGGAGCGAAAAGCTTGTCCCCGTCCTCCTCGGGAAGGGTGGTCCCGATGCCCCATCCTCCAGGGAGACGAATGCAATGGAGTCCGCACGCGCATTCGTATCTCCTGACTCTCGCCAAGGCATAACCGGTGCTGGTATTCCCGGTGATGCCGTAGCGGTCGAAGCGAGGAAGATGATTCCCGGGCAAGGTGACGGGGCCCCAGCGCTGGGTCAGGGCTGGACTGCTGGAATCCCAACCGGCGCAGACAGACGAGGTGCTGCAGGTGATGATGAGGTCGTCTGTGACCAGGACCGGGTGCGACTCGCCCCAGGGCGCCTCCGTCACCTCGCCGGTGGCCGGGTCGATGAGGCTCCCATCCGTGACGGCAACCGAGGAGGTCAGGCCCTTCAGCTCACCGGCCGAGGTCGACCACAGCTCCTGGGGTCGGCCGTCGGTGAGGCTGTATCCACGCAGTCTGCTCTTTTGGTTGTTGCTCTTATCCCAGTCGTAGACCACGAGATAGTCGTCATTGGCGTAGGTGCTGATGGTGGCGTCACTGCCGATCCCGAGGTCGATGCTCCAGGCCTGCTTCCACGAGTCGGCCGAAGCCGTTGGGGTCGGCGATGCGCTGCGGTGTGTCGCGGCGTGGGGGCGGGGTGCGGTGCGGCGGGCCCTCGTCGTCCTCGATCCTCCTGCTGAGGTCCGAGTGCTGTCGCCCCTGCAGGTCGTCAAGGGCGCCGGCTGCGACGAGGACGACGATGATCGCAACCACCGAGACGACGAAGAACACGGAGCCCTGATCGAGACTCCCTGAGCGGCCCCCGCGCTCGTTCCGGGCGCTGAGGGGTCTCCTCGTCGGCAGGGTCTTGGAAGAGTACTTGGAGGGGACCTTGTAAAGACTCTTCGAAGGACGCGCCCTACTGGTCGGGCGTCGGGGAGTTTCCGGGGTCGGCTCGGTGCCGAGGACCTGGTCAATGCCGGTGGGGGCGGGCTCGCCCGCGGATGTCGTGTGATCCGGTTCGGGCATTGCCCGGCCCGGGCGTCGGAAAAGGGAGGATCCGGATGCGCTGTGCGCCGATTGCGCTGATCCCGGTGGGCGGATGGAGGTCGGCGCGCCAGGGGGACGGATGCCGAAGGGCGTCACAGATAGAAGCATGACCGATGCGTCTTGTGACTCGCCAGCTCTTTCTCACAGGTTGTAATTGGTGGTGTGGGTGGTTTGTGGGGGATCTCGCAGGGGGTGTGGGGGTGGGGTGTGTGGTTGTGGGTGGGGGTGGTCTGGCATGATGGGTGGGTTGTTTGCGGCTGTGTGCGGTCCCTCCCTGTGCGTGGTCGTGGTTGGTAGGTTGTGCGTCGCGGGCTGTTGCTGATCCTCACCGGTGGGTGGCGTGCGCCGTCCTGGTTTGAGGAGTTTGTCTACTGTGGCAGTCAAGATTCGCCTGAAGCGCATCGGTAAGAAGTTTTCGCCGGTGTATCGGGTGGTGGTGCTCGATGCGCGTAGAAGCGTGATGGGCGTGTGATTGAGGAGATCGGGTAGAGCGACCCGATGCAGGAGCCGTCGTTGATTCGTGTTGATTCGCAGCGGGTGCGGTATTGGTTGGGTGTGGGTGCTCAGCCTTCGGAGACGGTGCATCGTTTGTTGAAGATCACGGGTGATTATCAGGCGTTTCAAGGGGTTTGCCTGTGCCTGAGGGCAAGTTGCGTCTTAAGGATGAGGGTGCGGCTGCGCGGGCGCGGTTGGATGCGATTCGGTTGGCTGATGATGATGCGCAGAAGCGTAGGGCTGCGGCCTCCGCCCAGGCCCAGCAGGCTGAGCAGGTCCCAGGCTGGGCAGGCTCAGGAGGCTGGGTCTGAGGTGGTTGAGGGGTCTGAGGCTGGTGTTGGCCGAGGCGTTGGAGCATTTGGTGCGTGGGATTGTGGATCGTCCGGATGGTGTGTCGGTGGTTTCGCGGTCGTTGCGTCGTGGTCAGGTGTTGGAGGTGCGGGTCGATCCCTCTGATCTGGGGCGGGTGATCGGTCGTTCGGGGCGCACGGCCGGGCTCTGCGCACGGTGATCGAGTCCGTAGCCCAGACCCCGGTCCGCGTCGACGTCATCGACACCGACCGCCACTAAACCCACCCCCAAACACCAACCAACCCGCCCACACCAACCCCAAACCCACCGGCACTTTCAGGCGCATTGAGACGGTTGCATGGCTGCCATTGGCAGGCGCTTCGGCGTAGGCCGCCGCTGGCGCGATATGGCTCTGCTCGGTGGGGCTCGAGTAGATGCGCCCGTGATTCTCGGGCCGGTGGCGGGGCCGATGGCCCCGTCGCCGGTGGGGCGAGACGCCCAGCCATGTGACCGCGGTGCGCGATAGGTTGGCCCAGTGCTGCTCACCGTCGCCGTCATCGGTCCCGCCCATGCCCTCAAGGGGGAGGTGCGTCTCGAGATCCGCACCGACGATCCTCGGGGCAGGCTCTGCTCCCGGCGCCCGGCTGCCGGTTCAGGCTCCCGACACGCATGAAGGCCGAGGCCACGGAGACTCGGATATCGACCACCCGACCGTCTCCCGTGTGCGCTTCGACGGCTCCCGCTGGTTCGCCCCTTTTCGAGGAGTTCGACGACCGCACCGCGGCCGAGGCTCTGCGCGGCGCGCATCTGCTGGTCGAGACCGACACCGCCGAGTGCTGGCACGGTGCTAGGCGGTGCTGACGATGAGGATGAGTGAAGCCTGGCACGCCCGCGAGCTCATCGGTCTGCGGGTCCTCCGCGCTCCGGCCTCGGCCGATCGAAGCCCCAGCAGCTCGAGCAGCTCGCAACTTCAGCATTCAGCAACTCGGTGAGGTCGTCGACCTCGAGCCCGGTGTCGCCCAGGACCGTCTCATCGTGCGCACCCCGGACGGGGAGCGCTCGCCGTGCCCTTCGTCGAGGCGCTCGTTCCCGAGATCGACCCCGATGCGGGCAACGTCACCGTGGACCCTCCCGGCGGGCTCTTCCCTGGCGTCGGCCGGGCCGAGAGGATCGCCGATGAGTCAGGCCCCCGCCGCGCCCGGCTCCCGCCCCTGCGCCTCGACGTCGTCACGATCTTTCCCCGATTATCTGAGGGCGCTGGACCTTTCGCTCGTCGGCAAGGCCGCGGACACCGGGCTCATCGACCTGCACGTTCACGATCTTCGCGAGTGGACCCACGACCGCCACCGCACCGTTGACGACACCCGCTGGGCGGTGGCGCCGGAATGGTGATGAAGCCCGACGTGTGGGCGAGGGCCCTCGACGCCGTCCTGGCCCCGCCTGCGGGCGCTCCGGCGCAAAGCCGTCGGGTCCTCCGTCATCCCCGCCCCCTCCGGAGACACCTTCACCCAACGGACCGCCGAGGATCTCGCCCGGGCCGACCAGGTCGTCTTCGCATGCGGCCGTTACGAGGGCATAGACGCCCGTGTCGCCGAGCACTACCGGTCCGCCGGTGTCGAGGTGCGCGAACTGTCGATCGGCGACTACGTGCTCAGCGGCGGCGAAGCGGCGACCCTGGTCATGATCGAGGCCGTCGCCCGCCTGCGCCCGGGAGTGCTGGGCAACCCCGCCTCCGTCGTCGAGGAGTCGCACTCCGAGGCGGGTCTGCTGGAGTACCCGGTCCATACCCGCCCTGTCGCCTGGCGCGGCCTCGACCTGGCCGTCTCCGCCCCGCATCTGCTGTCGGGCGACCACGCCCGCATCGCCCGTGCGCGCCGTGACCAGTCCATCGCCCGCACGGTGGCCCGCCGCCCTCGACATGATCGAGCGCCTGCACCCCGAGACGCTCGACACCGCCGACCGCACTGCACTGGCGCACCACGGCTGGGTGTGTCCCACGGGCGCGGGGCCCGGTCCAGCTGGTGATAGCGGCCCGCTCTGGCGGAGGATGCCGAGACCGCCGCCCTGGCGGCGCGCACTTTCCCGGACGCCCGCCCGCCCTTCGTCCCGCGCGGAGCAGATCGCCGTCCATATCGCGTCCACCTTCACCCCTGAGCGCTTCGCCGCCTGGCAGGCCGACCCGCGCGTGGTTCTCACGGTCGCCGAGCTGCCCGACGGGCTCACGCCCGAGCAGGCCTCACGGAGAGCGCCGACCCCGCCGATGCCGTCGCCCCGGGTGAGCTCATCGGCTACAGCGCCGTGATCATCGAGCGGCCGGACTCCGGGGCGAGTTCGTCGACGGGCTGGACCCGCGGCCCGACACCGTCGAGATCCCGCGCGCCGACGGCAGCGCGGAATCGTGGCCGAGCTGTCCAAGGCTCACGTCGATGCCCGTCTGCGCTCCTCCGGAGTCGCCGCGGTGCTTCTGGACGAGGCCATCCGCGATGCCGCCGCCATGGGCGCCACCGCCCTGTGGCTCGGCACCCACGAGCGCAATCGCCGTGCGCAGAAGGCATACAAGCGGCGCGGTTTCCGCACCGTCGGATCGAGAATCTACGACGTCGGCGGGCAGGCCTGCCGTGACGTGGTCATGAGCCTGAACCCGCAGGAGGTCCACGATGAGCACTGAAGACTCTGAAAGCACTGAAAACGCCGAGGCCGCCGGCCCGGTCGGCAGGGGGCGCACGGCGGATACGCCCGGTCGTGTCGCGCTCACTCGTTCAGAACGACTGCGCAGCCAGGGAAGCAGGGGGGAGGCCGGCCGCCCTTTCTGCGCGGACTGCTGACTCTCATCGTCGTACTGGCGATCATCGCGATTAGTGCGCACTCTGTTCGTGCAGAGCTACACCATTCCCTCGGGATCCATGGAGGACACCCTCCACGCGGGCGACCGCATCCTGGTCACTCTGTACGACACCGATTCCGTCCAGCACGGTGACGTCGTGGTGTTCACCGACCCGGATCACTGGCTCACCGATCCCGAGCCGACCGGAGCCGCTCGTTTCGCCCAGGATGTGCTGGTCTTCCTGCGCATCCTGCCGCAGGACGCAGGGCACCATCTCGTCAAGCGGGTCGTCGGGCTCCCGGGCGATCACATCGTGGCCGATGGCTCCGGTCCCGTAAGCGTCAACGGAGTCGTTCTCGATGAGCCCTATCTCAAGCCCGGCCGCACCAGCTCGGACATCGCCTTCGACGTCACCGTCCCTGACGGTTACGTGTGGGCCATAGACAATCGTTCGAACTCGGCGGATTCCCCGACTGCATCAGGGCGATGCGCGGCGGGTTCGTTCCAGCCGAGGATATCGTCGGCATTGCGAGGTTCGTCTACCGGCCCATCGGGCGCTGGTCAGGGCTCTCGTGGGCGGTCGGGACGTGTTCTCGCAGGTGCCGCAGGCTGCTTCCGTGCCGACTGTCGCCCGCTCCGACCGCCGGTGAGGGGTGAGGAGCGAGCGACGAGCGGGAGGTTTGAGGAAAGGCTGACAGCCCGGGCACGTGAAGTCGGGCACTCGCGCCTGAACGCCCTCGCAGCCCCGCGCCGCGCTGTGGCAAACTAAGCCCGCCTCCGGGCCTCGAGTATCCTCTGCCACTGGGGAGGTGCTCATGCGCAGGACCCGCGGGCGATCGAGAACGGCGCAGTCGCTCCATCGGGACCGGCCCGAGGCGAGTCGCGGCGTCGCTCTACCAAGCGCCCATGACCAGTGGCACGAGCGTGGAGAATAATGACCAACCTGATCGACCAGATCGATGCCGCTTCGCTGCGCGACGATGTGCCCGCCTTCCGCCCCGGTGACACCCTCGCAAGGTGCACGTCAAAGGTCGTCGAGGGCAGCCGCACCCGTACCCAGGTCTTCCAGCGTTGTGATCGCCCGTCAGGGCGGCGGCGTTTCGGAGACCTTCACCATCCGCAGAGATCTCCTTCGGCGTCGGTGTTGAGCGCACCTTCCGGTCCACACGCCCACCGTTGAGAAGATCGAGTCGTCGCCCGCGGTGACGTGCGCGCGCGCCAAGCTGTACCACCTGCGTAACTTGCGCGTGCAAGGCCGCCAAGATCAAGGAGCGCCGCGAGAGCCGAGGGGCGCCCTCTATGCTCTTCGGTGATGTCCGGGGCCTCCGGGCCCCGGCATCCTTCCTCTCCCTTTACTGACTTTACTGACGCCGCTACTGAACTATTGAGGCGTCAGCCTCCCCACGTATACGCAAACCTCGGAACAGGAGCACGGTGACCTCACCGAAGGACGACCTCCGAGGAGCTCCAGCCCGACGTCGGCGACGGCGGAGCATTGACCTCTCCCGATGAGGGCGGGCCGAAGACGTATCCGTGGTCGCCCCTCGTTGATGAGCGCGATGCAGCTCGGCGGACGCAGGAGGGCGCTGGGGCTGCGGTAGTCGATGTCGTGCGGGATCGGGCCGTCCGGCCTGGGACGGTTGCCGTGGTCGATGAGCCTGGCGAGTCTGACGAGCCGGGCGAGGCCGAGGCCTGATGAACCCGTCGAGGGCGCGGTGGCGGCCGAGCTCAGCCGCGAGCCTCGAGCCCCGAGTCCGAGGCGGAGCGCACGGGGACGAACCGTCTGCCACGCCCGACGAGCCCGGGGGTGAGCGGGCCCGGGCCGGTGAGCCCGATCCGGACGCGGAGGGGCCGACCGAGTCGGCCGCCGTGGTCGGTGAGGGCGAGTCTGGCGAGTTTCCGCGAGCGGACGAGCCGAAGGGCCTGACCCGGCTGAACAACCCGTGGAGGGCGCGGTGGCCGCCGAGTCGGCCTCTCGACTGAGTCGGACCCCGCTGAGCCCGAGGCGCGTGAGGCGGGCGCGGCTGATAGCGCTGAAAAATGCTGACGGTGCCTACAGAGCCGGCGGCGAGGCGCCTGACGAGTCCGGGGCTCCTGGGAGTGAGTTGCCTGAGTCGGGGGAGCCACGGCTGTTGAGGGCTGAGCCGGACGAGCTGGACGAGCCCGCTGCGGGAAGCGGGATGGCAGCGCTGAGCGGTGCTGGCAGGGGCTGGCAGCGTTGGCAGTGATACCGGCGACGACGGCGATGACTCTGAGACCGGCGATATGGCGAGTCCGTCGTGCCGGGGCGCCCGAATCGGAGTCTGATGATCGGGCCGACGCTCATGCTCACGAGGCGGCGGCCGGCGGCGTCGAGGATGCAGACGAATCAGAGGGCGCTGCGGATGCTGACGACACTGCGGACGCTGAATACATTGAGCCAGACGCTGAAGGCACTGAAAGGCGCTGAGGACACTGACTCGACCGCTGCGGAGCCGTATGCCGAGCGGGCATCGGCTGCTGACGGAGCCGACGATGCCGACGAAGCTGCTGGCGGTCCCCGCAGCTGTTGAGGCTGCGGCTGACACCGCTGATGTCGAGCCGTCAGGGGCTGAATCCGCTGAGTTAGCTGATTTAGCTGAGCCCGCTGGCCTGCCGAGGCTGCGCCTGCACGGAGGAGCCGCCTGTGCCCCGGAGGTCGAGGACCTCGGCGCTGACGCCGTCGCCATCGAGTCCGCGGAGTGCTCCTGGAGGCGGATGACGAGGGCTCCCAGGGCGACGCCGAGGCTGGAGCCGATACCCGCTGAGGCCGAGCGCAGCCGGCGAGTCGGACGAGGCGGTTGACGTCGAGGCGGCGGAGAAGCCGGGAACCTCGAAAAGCTCAGAAAAGGTCAGAAGGCTACAGACCTGCCGCCCTCCCATCCGCCTGCCTGGCGCCCCCGCCCCCTGCCGGTTCCGGGCGAGGAGGAGGACGATTCGGAGGAGGACCGACCGCGTCGCGCTGGCTGTCAACCTCGCCGTCGTCGTGGTCGTCTTGGCCCCGTCCGCCTTCATCAAGACCCACATCGTCCAGACCTTCGCGATCCCCTCCGGTTCAATGGAGAACACCCGCGACCGAGGATCATGTCTCGGTGCGGATGTACCACCCGCATGATGTGCATCGCGGGGATGTCGTCGTCTTCACGGACCCGGGCGGTTGGCTCGACACCGAGGAGCCTTCCGGGATCAGCGGAATCGTGCGCGACGGGCTCATCCTCACCGGCCTGCCGCCCGAGAACTCGGACATCATCTCATCAAGCGCGTGATCGGCGTCTCCGGTGACCGCATCACCTCCGACGGCGCAGGCGCCCTGACCGTCAACGGCGTACCCCCGCAGGAGACCCTACATCAAGGACGGGGCTGCGCCGTCCTGGTGCCCTCGACATCATCGTCCCCGAGGGATGCATCTGGGTGATGGGGGACAACCGCTCCAATTCCTCGGACTCCCGCTTCCACCAGGACGATCCGCATGGTGGCGCCGTGCCGTTGGATGATGTCGTCGGCGTGGCCACCAATGTTGTGTGGCCGGTGAGCCGCTGGGATTCGCTCGACGAGGGCGAGGCGGTCTTCCGCGACGTGCCCGATCCCAATCGGTGACATCGGCGCTCCCGATGATCCTCCGATGACGACAGCACGACGGCTCCGCCCGGATCGCGGTGTCGAGGACGAGCTCCCTGCGGCATCATGAGCTGGTCGGCGGCATGGACGAGGTCGGCCGAGGCTCGCTGGCGGAGTCCCGTCACCGTGGGCCTGGCTGTCGTCGATCGTGGAACCTCGATGCCTTTCCTCAGGGACTCGCCGATTCCAAGCAGCTCACGCCTCGTCGCCGTGAGGCTCTGGGTGGAGCCGTGCCGCGCCTGGGTCCTCGACTGGGCTGTGGCTCACGCCGCACCCGCGGAGATCGACGCTCTCGGCATCGTGGGCGCCTGCGTCTCGCGGGACGGCGAGCCCTCGCCCGGATGGCCGCCCACGGTCACCTCCCCGGAGCGATCATCCTCGACGGCAGGGCGGATCTGGCTGACCGAGCCGAGGCCCGACCTGCTCGATGCCCTGGGCGCCCAGATCTCTGCTGGCCGGTTGGGCCTGTTGCCGTGCCTGTGAGCCGGTTGAGTCTGTTGAGTCGATCGGAGGCCCGCCATTCGATCGGCGATAGATCCGTCCTGCCCGCCCGCCTCACTCCGGCCGTGCGCATGGAGGTCAGGGAGACGCCCGCTGCGCCGTCGTCGCCGCGGCCTCCATCTTGCCAGGTCGAGCGGGACGCCCTCATGTCGGCCCTGCCGGACCCCGGCTACGACTGGGCGTCCAATAAGGGATACGCCTCCGCTTCCCACGTCGAGGCACTGGCGCGACTCGGTGCGAGCGACCAGCATCGCCGCTCATGGAACTTGCCCGAGTCGGCTCTTTCGTGGACGCTGAGCGCTGAATCTGTTGCCCGGCCGTGATCGCCACGGCGCGACGCGCCATCGGCCTGCTCGGGCCGCACGCTCAGGACGTGCATGATGGAGTCGTGAGCGCTGAAGACCTCGAGTCCTATGAGAACGATCTGGAGCTGGACCTGTACCGCGAGTACAGGGATGTCGTCTCGTTGTTCTCCTACGTGGTGGAGACCGAGCGCCGCTTCTACCTGGCCAACGCCGTTGATGTGCAGGTGCGTACCAACGGCGGCGAGGTCTTCTTCGAGCTCAGTCTTGAGGACGCCTGGGTGTGGGACATCTACCGCTCCAGCCGCTTCGTGAAGTCGGTCCATGGGTCGCTTCAAAGACGTCAACGTCGAGGAGCTCACCCAGCCGGAGATGGATATCCCTCATGACCCACGACGCAGGTGCGGCGCGCGTGTGACGCGAAACGCATCACAGGGCTCCACCGCTTAGTTCGCACGGCGCTTTCCCACCGGGCTCGACGACGCCGTTGTCGTCAGCCGCCCTCCGCCGCGCATGCTGGTGGCGGAGGTGATCATCGTGATCGCGACAACTGCGGGGCCTGAGCGGGCAGCCGTGGGCCGACGCGGCGAGGATCTCGCCGCCCGGTACCTCAGCGATCACGGCTGGCAAATCGGATCGCAACTGGCGCCGGAACCGGATTGCGCGGTGAGCTCGACCTGGTCGCCCTGGAACCCGCGGGAACCGCCGGCGAGGGTCCGCCCGCTCGTGGTCATCGAGGTCAAGACCCGTACGAGTCTGAGGCGAGCCTCCGGCCGCATCCGTCGATGCGGACAAACTCATGCGCCTGCGCTGCGTCTCGTTGCGGTCTGGGCCGCCAGAATCCCGTGTCTCACGGGCGTTTCCGCCTCGATGTGATCTCCGTGCTTCTGCGCTCGGGCCTGCCCGCCGAACTGCGCCATCACCGTGGAGTGGGCGCATCATGAGCCTGGCGCGCACCCCTCGCCGTGACCCTGACCGGCCTGAGGGCATCTTGTCGATGTTGAGGCCCACTCGAGTTCGGGACTGCCCGGCTTCACCTCGTGGGCCTTCCGACGCCGCCGTGCGCGAGTCGCGCGAACGCGCACGAGCCGCGTTGACGGTCTGCGGCGTCACCTGGGGAGAGCAGCGCCTGACGGTCAACCTCTCTCCGGCGGGACCTGCGCAAGACCGGCACCGGATTCGACGTGGCGCTGGCGCTGGCGGTGCTCGGAGCACGTGATCTGCTGCCCCTCGCGCGCTCTGGCGGTGCTGGCCCGCACCGTCTACATCGGCGAGCTCGGCCTGGACGGCTCCATCCATGCGGTGCGCGGCATCCTGCCGGCTGTGCGCACGGCCGTGGAGGCCGGTGTTCCCGATGTCATCGTGCTCGCCCCCGCCGCCCGCGAAGCCGCCCTCGTTCCCGGCGCTCGCGTGCGCGCGGTCGAGCCATATCGGTGAGCCTCGTGGAGGACTACGGCGGCAGGCTGCCCCTGCGCGCCCGGGCGGTCGTCGAGCGCGCCCGCCGCCGTGGCGAGCAGTCCCGCGAGCCGCGGAGCCATCCGGAGGCTCGCATCCCCGACCTCGCTGATGTCGTCGGGCAGGCCGAGGCCCGCCATGCCCTGGAGGTTGCGGCCGCAGGCGGGCACCACCTGCTCGTCGGGCCTCCGGTGCGGGCAAGACCATGCTGGCCGAGCGCCTGCCCTCGATCCTGCCCGCACTGGATGCCGAGGACGCCGTGACCGTCACCTCCTTGCACTCCCCTGGCGGGCACCTTTCGATCCCGACTCCGGCCTGCTGACCGCTCCGCCTCTACGGGCCCCGCACCATACCGCCACCAGGGCGGCGGTCGTCGGCGGCGGCAGCGGTACGCCTCGGCCGGGCGACGTGTCACTCGCTCACCGCGGAGTCCTCTTCCTCGACGAAGCGCCGGAGTTCCCCAATGGCGTCCTGGACTGCTTGCGTCAGCCCCTAGAGACCGGTTCGGTCACCATCGATCGGGTCGGCGGGCGGGCGGCCTTCCCCGCCGCCTTCCAGCTCGTTCTGGCGGCCAACCCCTGTCCCTGCGGCAAGGGCGGCGGGCGCGGGTTGGAGTGCACCTGACATCCCTGCGGCGCAGGCGCTACTTCTCCCAGCTGTCGGGCTGCTCCTGGATCGCATCGACATCCAGGTCGATGCTGCGGCCGTCACTGCCCGGGACCTGGCAGCCGGTGCTGCGGGCGAGTCGAGTCGGGACGTCGCCGCACGTGTGCGGCAGGCCCGCGCTCGAGCCGCCCATCGGCTCGCGGAGACGCCCTGGCGGCTCACAGGGCAGGTGCCGGGGTCCTGGTTGCGCTCGGCCTCCCTCAGGGATGGAGCCAGCCCTGCTGACCCCGCTCATGCGGCGGCGCTGGATCGTGGCGATCTCAGCTGCGCGGCGTGACCGAGTTCTCCGCCTGGCCTGGACCCTGGCCGATCTGGCCGCCAGACTGGCTCCCCACTGCCGCCGACCTCGGCGGCGCGCTGGCCCTGCGCACGAGAGAGCGCGCCTGTGACCCCGACCGACCTGACCGATGCGCCCACCCGCTTGCCTGACGGCCCTGGGGATGCTGGCTGTCCTGATGGTGCTGCCTGCCCTGACGGCCCCTGATGTCACTCGACGGCCCGGCAGACAGCTCGGCAGAAAAACCTCGGCTGATACAGCCTGTGCAGTGGTCGCGCTGCCGGAGAGAGCGGCGCTGCTGCACCGCAGAACGTCCGGGAGGATGCCCCGGGCCAGGGCCGGATCCGCTTCGGTCGGGCCCCGACGGCGGGCGGGCGGCTCTCCGGGGCGGGTCCGCAGCGTCGACTGCAGGCCCGTGCCATCCAGGATGAGGCTCTGGCGCGGGCCACCTGGTCACGGCTAGCCGAGCCCGCCGACCATGCCGCTTGCGCACTCGTCGGCAACCTGGGAGCGGGCCCGGCGCTCGCCTGGCTCTCGACGAGGCCCTGGACTGCGAGGGCTGCCGCTGCCGGCGCCACGACCGCCGATCGCGCCCCGCGGCGATGCGGCCGGGGCCGGCGCCGCCTGGAGGAGAGCGGCCGCCCGCTGGGCGCCCAGACTCGCCGGTCTGGATATCCGCCATGAGCTCGAGGCCTGGAGAGGCTCGGCGGCAGCCTCATCCTGCCCACCGACCCGTGGTGGCCCACCGGATTGGACGATCTCGAACATCCGCCCCACTGCCCTATGGGTCCGCGGGGACCCGGCGCTGCTGCCATCGCAGTGTCGTGAGGGCCGTGAGAGCCCTGAGAGCCGCGAGGATCATGAGGGCGAGCCGCCGGGGCGTTCATCCGTCGGCGCCCGGCGCACTCCGGGCCGACCTCGTGGCCGCCGGTCCCGGCACCGGACGGGCCCTGGCCCTGGTGGGTGCGCGGGCCTCCACCGATTACGGGGAGCGCGTGGCCGCCCGGATCGCCTCAGACCTGACGACGTGGGGCGTCGTGGTCGTCTCCGGCGGCGCCTTCGGCATTGATGCAGCGGCCCACCGCGGTGCCCTGCGCCCGGCCCGACGCTGTCCGTGAGCGCCGGGGAGTGGATCGCCTCTACCCGACGGGGAATGCCGATCTGCTGCACGCCATCATCGACACCGGTGCTCCTCGTGGCCGAGGTGCCACCGGGCTGTCGGCCCGGCCGTCACCGCTTCCTGACGCGCAATCGTCTGATCGCGGCCCTGAGTGAGGCCACCGTCGTCGTCGAGGCCGCTTGGCGCTCCGGGGCACCGTCCACCGCCCGGCACGCTCGTGACCTCGGCTCGCGGCCTCGGGGCCGTGCCCGGCCCGGTGACCTCCATGGGGTCGGTCGGCTGCCACCGCTTGCTGCGAGACGGGGCGTGTGCATCACCGATGCCGAGGACGCCCTGGAGCTCGTCGCCCCTCTGGGCAGCGTGGACCCCGAGGCCACCCGCGCCGCAGTCCCCGGCAACGCCGGCTCGGGACTGCTCTCGATGGACTGACGGGGAGGCCTCCATGGTCGTCGATGCTCTTCCCGCACGGGGCGCGGCCACCGTCGGGGCGCTTGCCCGCGTGGCGGGCCTGTCGGAGCAGGATGTCGTCTCGACCTCGGGCTGCTCGAGCTCTCCGGACGCGTCGAGCGCGACGAGCTCGCGCTGGCGCCGACGCGCCGCCCGGTGAGGGTAGTGAGGACGCGCATGAAGACGTGTGGAGACACGTGAAGACGCAGGGGTCGCTAGCCTGCCTCCGCGAGCGATTCTGCCGGGCCGCGCACCCGCGGCGAGCTGAGTGAGGCGTGGCTGCGCCATCTCCGGCTCCAGCGGGGCCTGTCCGAGCACACTGTGCGCGCCTATGTCGCCGACGTCGGCGACCTGCTGACCTTCCTCGGCGTGGGCGGCGACCCCGATGAGACCGATCGGCCCCGCGCTGCTCAGTCTCGACCTGGCCGATCTGCGCGCCTGGCTGGCCGAGATGTCGGCCGCCGGCAGCGCGCGAGCCACCATTGCGCGCCGTTCCGCGGCGGTGCGGGCCTTCTCCACCTGGGCGCACCGCAATTGCCTGATCAGCACCGATGTTGCCGCCCGTTTGCGCTCGCCCCGAGCCGAAGGCCGGCTGCCGGCCGTCCTGACCGAGGAGCAGGCCACGACGCTTCTGGCAGCGGCGGCACGCCGCGCCGAGGAGCGGGAGCGGCAGCCGTTCCCGTTGAGGCGGAAGGAGGGCTGGAGCGGGCATCGGGACGGACGGCGAAGACGGCGAGCTCAGCGGAGACGGCGAGGTCGGCTAAGTCAGCGAAGGCGAGCCCCGAGGACGGCCTTGTGCAGGAGGCGATCGGCGCTGCGCGATGCCGCGCTTCTGGAGGTTCTCTACGCCACGGGCGTGCGCGTCTCAGAACTGTGCGGTCTGGACATCGCCGACCTGGATCGATCCCGCGCACTCTGCGCGTGCTGGGCAAGGGGGACAAAGGGCGCACTGTGCCCTACGGGTCGCCGGCCTCTCAGGCGCTCGAGAACTGGCTGGCGGTACGCGACCGGATCGCCCTTGCGGCCGCCGGCGGTGCGCTGTTCGTCGGGGTGCGCGGACGGCGCCTCGACCCGCGGGCGGTGCGCGATGTCGTTCACCGCGCCGCCGCGCTCGCGGGCGTGCCCGACCTCGGGCCGCACGGGTTGCGTCACTCGGCGGCCACTCATGTTCTCAATGGGGAGCGGACCTGCGCAGCGTTCAGGGAGCTGCTCGGCCATTCCTCCTGGCCACCACTCAGCGTTACACCCACGTATCGGCCGAGCGCCTGCGGGCCGTTTACGCTCAGGCCTTCCCGCGGGCATGAGCCGGTCGGCTGCGCAACATATCCGCGCTTCAGCCCACCCCTCGCCGGTGGCGCGCGACGCAGCGGCGCTCGGCAGCTTTCAGAGCTGCACAGGCGCTGCGCAATGGGCTCGCATATACACGTCGCTGCATATGCGCATATACGGCATACGCGGCGTACACACGGCATGTACGGCATATGCGCTGGATAAGCCGGACAAGCTGCGGATGGTCAGCCCGGCTGGTTCTGCTCCGATCGCTCCGATCTCAGTGGGCTTGAGCCGGATGACGGCAGGATGCAGAAGACGCAACGGGTTGATGTAGCTCTTCGGCCCGGTGCGCGCTCCCCAGTGCAGAGCGTCCACCCGTCGGAGCGATGTCCCGCCAGAAGCGTGCCGATGGTCTGCCCTCGGTGACGACGTCCCCAGCGGCGACCGAGGCCCTCGACCGGCTCGTAGGTGGTGCGGACGCCATCGGCGTGATCGATGGAGACGACCGGCCGCCCCGCGACCGCCCCGGCGAAGACCACGGTCCCGTCTCCCGCCGCGAGGACCGGAGAGCCCGCCTGAAGGGACAGGTCCACACCCCGATGACCCGAGCCCCAGGTCACCGTGGGCGGATCGAATCCCCGGACCACGCTCGCGGGACTGCCGGTCGGCCACCCGTAGGAGGCGCGGGGCGCATGGGTGCGCGGCGCTGTCGATTCCGCCGACTCTCGTGGCGCTCTCACTGTCTCTGAGTTCTCGAACGCCCCTGAGTCCCCTGACTTCCCTGTCTTCTCAGCGCCCGGCCCGCCGGGAGGGCTCAAGGAGTCGGAAGGAATCGGGGAGCTCTGCACTCCATCGGCGCCATGACCGCGGCCGCGGGCCCGGGCGGAGGCCCGGTGGCGGACAGCGGCAGCAGGCTGAGGCCCATGCCCAGTGCCAGGAGCGGAAGCGTCGCCGCCCCGGCTGTTCCAGTCTCCCCGGCCCCGGCAGCGGCAGGGAGTGGCCTCGGGGAATGGCCGGGCAGCCTCGGGCAGCCGAGGTTGCGTGTGCGCAGTGTGCGCAACGGGCACAGTGGGCGCGGTAAGCAAAAGCGGACGGAGCGGAGGCAGTGGACGGAGCTGACGCAGGCGAGTAGTGGGACTCATGCACATCGATTGCGTCGGGAACGCAGGACGGCGCACTCGAGGGCATCGGAGCACTGTGGGCAGCGGCGTATCTCAGCGATCGGTGGAGCCCGTGGAGGTGATAGGAATGACATGCCCTCACCCTGAGATTCTCGCGGATCGGCGCGGAATTGTGACGAATGCTGTGAGTAGCCTCACGCTCGCAGTCGCCTGCGATCTGCTCGCTTCAGTTCGCCGGTCCGGTTGGCAAGGGCATGCGAAGACATGCAAAGGCCCTGATGAAAAGCTCAAGGGCTCAGCCATCGACGTCGGATCGGCTCAGGACTGGGGATGCGCCGGCCAAGGGCGGTTGACTTTCGCGCGCTCGCGCTCGCGCCCATCGGTTCGTCCGATTCGGGTGCGAGGAATCCTTTCGGGCGTCGCATGCCGGGTCCCTGAACCGTCCGGGCAACCGTCCGGGTGGAGGGTGGTCGCGCGTCGCGAGCGCCAGGCCCCATCCTCCGGCTCCCGTCGACGGAGCTAGCCCGCCGCGAGCCCACCGGTCAACGAGGGAGGAAACCATCAATACCGGGGCGCGCCGCCGAGCAGGATGGATGCAGGACGGATGACCGCCCCGACTCACAGCGCACCCGGCGACCTCGGATTGCGCGCGAAAGGACCGACACTGGCGATCGTCACCGTGCGTCAGCTCCTCGAGAGCGGTGTCCACTCGGACACCAGACTCGTCGCTGGAACCCCAAGATGAAGCGCTTCATCCTCACTGAGGCGCAACGACGCATCTACGTCATCGACCTCCAGCAGACCGTCGAGGGGCATCAACACCGCCCATGACTTCGTCAAGGAGACCGTCGCCCGCGCGCAGCACTCATTCTGTTCGTCGGTGCCAAGAAGCAGGCCCAGGCAGCTGTGGCCGAGCAGGGTCCCAGCGCGTCGGCATGCCCTACGTGAGCCAGCGCTGGCTCGGCGGCATGCTCACCAACTTCTCCACCTGTGCGCGCCCGCCTGGACCGTATGAAGGAGCTCGAGGCAGATCGACTTCGACGATGTGGCCGGATCCGGCCGCACGAAGAAGGAGTTGCTCGCGATGCGCCGCGAGAAGGACAAACTCGTCAAGACTCCGGCGGTATTCGCGACATGTCCGCTGCCCGCCGCGGTGTGGGTCGTCGATACCAAGAAGGAGCACCTGGCGATCTCCGAGGCCCAGAAGCTGGGCATCCCCGTTGTCGCCATCCTCGACACCAACTGCGGACCCCGATGAGGGTCACCTACGGCGTTCCCGGCAACGACGACGCCATCCGCAGTCAGCCTGCTGACCCGCGTCGTCGCCGATGCCGCTGCCGAGGGCCTCGTGGCCCGTTCCGCCGGACGCGCCGCACGGGCGCGGAGGCCGAGTCGCCGCTCCCGGACGCCGAGCCCCCTGCCCCGAGTGGGAGGCCCAGCCCCTGGCCGGGGCCGAGTCCGCCGAGGCTCCCGCCGCCCCCGAGGCTCCTGCCGCCGAGCAGGCCGAGCCCGCTGAGGCTGCCGCCGAGGCCGCTCCGTCCGCTCCGGCCGCCGAGCAGGCCTGAGCCCGCGCACCGCGCTCTTGCGCCCGTGGCGCGGTCGCGGACATGCCCTGCGCCACTCCAGGCCCTCCGCCCTGGCCACTGCGGGTCCCGCCCATCAATGCGGGGCCTGCAGGACCGCGGCGACGCAGACGCAACAGCTGAGAAGACATTCAGGAGACATCCATGGCGAACTACACCACTGCCGACATCAAGGCGCTGCGCGAGAAGACCGGCGCCGGCATGCTCGACGTCAAGAAGGCCCTCGACGAGGCCGACGGCGACGCCGAGAAGGCCATTGAGATCATCCGCGTCAAGGGCCTCAGGGCATCGCCAAGCGCGAGGGCCGCTGCCTCCCGCCAGTCCCATCGCGGCCAAGGTCGTTGACAGCGCTGACGGCACTGACAGCGCCGACTCCGGCGAGGGGCCAGGTCGGCGTCCCTCGTCGAGATCAACGCCGAGACCGACTCCCGTGGCCAAGAATGAGAAGTTCATCGACTCGCCGCCAGGTCCTCGACGCCGCCGTCGCCTCCGGCGCCGAGACCGCGGAGGCGCTCGCCGAGGTCGAGGTGGACGGCTCCACCGTCAAGGGCTGACCGACTCCATGCAGGCCGTCATCGGCGAGAAGATCGTCGCGCCGCGTCGCCCGCCTGGTCGCCCCGAGGGTCAGACCTACCTGCACCGCACCAACCCCGACCTGCCCGCCCAGGTCGCCGTGCTCGTCGGCACGGATGGGGCGGCTGCCGAGTCGCCCACGACGTCGCGATGCACATCGCCGCCTACTCCCCGCTCTACCTCACCCCGTGAGGATGTCCCGGCCGAGGTCGTGGACAGGAGCGCGCCATCGCCGAGAGACCACCGCGCTGAGGGGCAAGCCCGAGAAGGCCATCCCCAGGATCGTCGAGGGCCGTCTGGGCGCTACTTCAAGAGAACCGCCTGGTCGACCAGGCCTACGCCAAGGACCCCAAGACCGCAGTGGACAGGTGGTCAAGGCTCACTGGCGGCAAGCTCACCCGGGTTCGTGCGCTTCCGCGTCGGCGCCTGAGCGCGGCCATCCCCGCTGTTCCGACGCGCACCCGCTGACGAGGGCCCCGCAGAGCACCCGCTCGCGGGCCTCGTCCCACTCTGCCGAGGACGTCTGCCCATGGACGCGTCCCGGGATGCACCGGCATACTCGCAAGATCAGATGGCTCTGATCGCCCCTGACCGCCATGGTGGACCCCAGTCGCATGATGAGTGTTCCGGACCCTGATGACGGTGCGGGGCATCATCGGCTACGCGGGTATGCCGGGCCGTGCGGGCCCGCTGCAAAGTCGTGACAACGCGCAGAATAAGCGTGTTCACGACAAGCGGTAGGCTCGTCTTCGGCGCATGCGCGTATCCGGATAGCGATCATCGGAAAAATCCGGAGACATCACTTATGACCCCCAGCCGCCGTCCTCCGAGGCCCCGGCCGCGCATCCGCGCCGCGTTCTGCTCTAAGCTCTCCGAGAGGTTTTCGGCGGGGGCGCGGGGCTGGACCCCGACGTCGTCTCCGACGCCGCTCGGCAGATCGCCGAGGCGGTAGCCACAGGCGTCCAGGTCGCGGTCGTCGTGGGAGGGGGCAACTTCTTCCGCGGCGCCGAGCTCTCGCAGAGCTGGCATGGCCCGCGACCGCGCCGACTACATGGGCATGCTCGGCATCTACGCAGAATGCCCTGGCGCTGCAGGACTTCATCGAGAAGGCCGAGTGCCCGCGCGCGTCCAGATCCGCCATCGCCGCGACACAGGTCGCCGAGCCTACATCCCGCTGCGCCATCCGCCACCTGGAGAAGGGCGGATCGTCGTCTTCGGCGCCGGAGCTGGGTCTGCCCCTATTCTCCACCGATAACGTCTCCCGCCCAGCGGGCGCTGGAGACCCGCTGCGACGAGCTCCTCGTGGGCGAGAACGGGCGTCGACGGCGTCTACACGGCCGATCCGCAGGACCCGACGGCCCGGCTGCTCAGCCGCCTGACCTGCCGAGCGCCTCAGCCGACGGGCTCAAGACGATCGATGCCTCCGCGCCCGCCCTGTGCCGCGACAACAGCCTGACCATGCGCGTCTTCGGCACGGGCGAGGGCGGCAATATCACTCGCGCACTTCTCGGTGAGCAGATCGGTACCCTCGTTACAGGACTGACCCTGCGCCCGAATCATCCGAGAAACACCCGCCCACCACCGAAGGAAGAACCATGATCGACGTCATGCTGCGAGCCGAGGACAAGAGTGGACAAGGCACCTCGAGGGCAGCATAGGGTTACGAGCTGGCGGTCATTCGCACGCCGCGCCAACCCCGCCATGTTCACCCCGATCCTGGTCGATGACAGGGCCCCCACCCGCTCCAGCAGCTGGCCTCGATCACCATCCCCGAGGCGCGCACCGTCATCGTCAGCCCTTCGACCGCTCTGCGATGAAGGCCATCACCACCGCCATCCGCGAGTCCGACCTCGGCGTCAACCCGACCGACGACGGCACGGTCATCCGCGTGACCCTGCCCGCCCCGACGGAGGCGCCAGTAAGGGACTACGTCAGCTCAGCGCGCAGCGTGCCGAGAATCCGCGTTCAGGTGCGCGGCATTCGCGGCAAGTCAAGAAGAGACTCGGGGCGATCAAGAAGGCCGGCGATGCCGAGGGACGATGTCATGCGGCGCGAGGTCGAGCCGATGCCTCGACCAAGCGCTTCGTGGAGGCCACTGATGCTGCGCGACCGCTAAGGAGCTTCTCGACGTCTGGCCGCGCCCACCCGCTTTCGCAGACCATTGAGAACGCGACGTGACTGTCCGACTTCGTCTGACCTCACTGCTGGCCCCGCCGCCGACCCGCAACCGCCCCCTGCCCGCCACCGGGCGAGCAGGGCGAGTCCCTGCCGCCGTCGGGGTGGCGGTCGTCCGATCGGCGCTGTTCTGGCGTCGTTGCTGCTCTGCAAAGTGGCGTTCGTCGGGGTCGTGGTCGTCGCGGTCTGCGGTGCGCTGTGGGAACTCGCCGGAGCCTTCGCACGCAAGGGCATCCGGCTGCCCCTGGCCCCCCTGTGGCTCGGCTCCATCGGGATGGCCGTGTGCGCACCTGGACCATCGGGGCCGAGGCGGCCCTCGCGCCTCACCTGGCCACCACGGGCGCCTGCGTGCTGTGGTGCTTCATGAATCAGGCCGAGGCCGAGTCGGGCGCCGACTTCGAGGCCCCTCACGACCACATGATCCCGCGCACGGACGAGCACGACGCCGTGCGGCGTCCCGCTCTGCGGAGGCCTCCGCCTCCGTCTTCGCTGCGACCTACTTGCCGTTCCTGGCCAGCTTCGCCGTCCTGGTGGCCCATCAGGATCACGGTGTCGGCAAGGTCCTGATGCTCATCGCTCTGCCGGCGGCCAATGACACCGGAGGCTGGTTGGCGGGCATCACCCTCTGGCAGGCATCCCATGGCGCCGCGGCGTATCGCCGAAGTCCTGGGAGGGCTTCATCGGGTCCATGATCGCCGCCGTGGGCGTGGGCGCGGGCTTTCTGTGGAGCCTGGGCGGCCCCTGGTGGGCGGGCGCCGCCCTGGGCGCCACCATCGTCGTCGTCTCGACTCTGGGCGACCTGGGAGTCCCTGCTCAAACGCGATCTCGGTCTGAAGGACATGGGCACCCTCCTGCCGGGGGCAACGGCGGTCTCATGGACCGTCTCGGCTCGATTCTCGTGGCGGCCCCCGTCGTCTCACGTCTTCTCCTGATCGTCTTATAGATCGTCCGATGACCGACAGAAGACGGCCCTTCAACAGCCGTCCGCCCATCGTCGACAGGAGCACCGAACCCGTGAGAACCACGCACGACCGCGGCCACAGGGCCCGGCCCGCGCCCATTGTCATCGGACGCGGACCGACGGCTCGGAGCCGGGTCGGGTTCAGGTGCGTCCACCGACCAGCCGCCCGAGGGCGCCACCAGCCCCGACGCGCGCCCCGCCTGTCGCCGTGTGCCCGCGGCGCGCGCGCAAAGCCCCCGCCACCTGGCCGACCTCGACCTGAGGGGCCGCAAGGCCGCCTGAAGGAGGCGGGCCTCGCCTTCCGGGCTGACCAGCCTCGCGCCATCTACTTCACCCGCTTCACCGTGACGCCGCCGATGCGAGCCGACCATGCCCACGCCGGTCTGCGCGATCAGCTGAGCGCCGAGCTCCTGCCGATCTCATCCACAAGGTGCGCGTGCTCCGCGCCGATCAGGGAGCGCACCATGAAGCACCTGTGGAGACTGCACGACGAGGGTGCGCGTGGAGTCCGTCCTCATGCGGTACAGCGACCGCACCACCCTGTGCGTCTCCTCCCAGGCGGGGTGCGGCATGGCTCTGTCCCTTCTGCGCCACCGGTCAGATGGGACTGACGCGCGCAACCTGTCGCCGCCGAGATCGCCGAGCAGGTGCGCCACGCCGCGCGGGCGTCGGCGGCAGGGACGCTCACCGGCGGCCCCGCCCGCCTGTCCAACGTCGTGCTTCATGTGATGTGGTAGGCCTGCGATCAACTACAAGAACGTCATGGCCGCCCTGCATCGGCTCATCGACCCGTCTCCCGAGGGCTTCGGGCTGTCGGCCCGCGCGATCACCGTCTCCACGGTCGGCCTGGTGCCCTGATCCGCAAGCTCGCCACCGAGGGCATGCCGGCGACGCTGGCGGTGTCCCTGCACGCCCGGACGACGAGCTGCGCGACGAGCTCCATCCCCGTCAACTCCAGAGTGGTGGGCGAGCTCCTCGACGCCGCTCGACGACTTCCGCGCCATCGAGGCGGCGCGTATCCATCGAGTACGCGCTCATCAAAGGACATGAACGACCACGCCTGGCGCGCCCAGCGCCCGGCGGATGAACTGTGCGCCGCGCGTGCGCGCACGTCAACCTATCTCCCTCAATCCCACACCAGGCTCCATCTGGACCTGCTCCGAACCAGAGTGCAGGATCTCTTCGTCGACAGCGCTGAGGGCGCGGCATCACGGCGACGGTACGGATACCTCGAGGAAGACATCGAAGGCGCCTGCGGCCAGCTGGCCACCGAGGTGCTCCACGCAGCGGGCGAGAACGCGAGCGACATGTTCCCGAGGGCGGTCTGTCCGGCAGGGCTACCGCCGTGAACAGTGTCGAGGATATCACGACCGCCTCACGAGGATCTATGATGCGTGAGCTCCGCAGATGGGACTCCGAGGCGTGCGCACCGTCGCTTCGACATCGTGCGCGGCGGCTATAAGCCCGCCGCCGTCGATTCCGCGCTGACCGGCTCGCGCGAAGCGGCCTCCAGCGCCGTCGGGCCGACTTCGTGGCCGAGCGAACCGTCAGGCCTGATGGAGAGGTCGCCCAGCTGGCCACCACCCCTATCCGCGGCTGCTGCGGCCGCACGGGTCGCCTCGCCTCCGCCCACGCTACGGGTACTCACAGGTCGAGGTCGATCGGCTCATGGATCGCGTCGCCTCCTGCTACACCGCCGCCACCGCCCTGTCCTCCATCGAGGTGCGCATTTGGCGACCTTCTCCGCCGCGAGAGGAAGGACGCCGCCCACGACGAGCGAGCGGACCGCACCGCCCGCGTCGTCGAGGTCCCGCTGTCCGTCGAGTGAGGTCGAGTCAGTTCGAGTGAGATCGCCCGGATCGGGCGGCGGCGCTATCGCTATGCGCATCCATCGCGTTCAGGAAGGAACAGGCATGTCACGCACCCGCCCGGGTGGTCGTGCTAGTCCACTGGCTCCATCGGGACCCAGGCTCTGGACGTCGTGACTCACCTGCTCCGCGGGGCAGGCACCCTCCGGGTCTGGCTGCGCTGGGGCTCCCGCCTCGATCTGCTGGCCGAGCAGGCTGTAAAGTCCTTCGCGGTCCCGCGGATCGCCAGTCTCCTCATCCGAGGCGGGCGTCACGCGCTGCGCACCGCGCTGAGGGCGGCGGCCGACCGTCTGGGCCGCCCCTGATCCGTGGCGGAGGATCCTATCGGCCCGGACTCGGTCGAGCCTCGTCTCCCGGGCGGGTTGAGCGCCCAGGAGGACACCGTCGTCAACGGAATCACCGGTTCGGTGGGCCTGGCCCACCCTGGCGGCGCTGGCCACCGGTGCGCGCCTGGCGCTGGCGAACAAAGGAGTCCTCGTCGTGGGGAGCGCTGGTCAGAGCGCCGCGCGCCGACCCGGCCAGATCGTCCCGGTAGATTCCGAGCATCCGCCATCGCCCAGGGCCCTGGCCTCCGGCCGCCATCCGAGAGGGACTGACCAGCCCGGCGGTCACCGGGCGCAGCGATGCGCCGCCTGGTGCTCACCGCTCTCGGGCGGTCCTTCCGCAGGCGCTCGCGCGCCGAGCTGGCTGGGTGACCGCCGAGCAGTGCCCTGGCGCACCCGACCTGGGCGATGGGGCCCGTCGTCACCGTCAACTCCTCGACTCTGGTCAACAAGGGGCTGGAGCTGATCGAGGCCACCTCCTGTTCGACATCGACCCGGGCCGACATCACCGTCGTCGTCCACCCGCAGTCGGTCATCCACTCCATGGTGGAGTTCATCGACAGCGCCACCATCGCCCAGGCATCGCCCCGGACATGCGCCTGCCGATCGCCCTGGGCCTGACCTGGCCGGCGCGGCCCGACCTGGCCGGGCTGGTCGCCGCCAACCAGTGGGATGAGCCGACCGCCTGGACCTTCGAGCCGCTGGACGCCGAGACCTTCCCGGCCGTCGACCTCGCCTGAGCGCGGTGGCGGCTCCCGCGACTCACCCGGCCGTCCTCAACGCCGCCAACGAGCAGGCCGTCGGCGCCTTCCTGACCGGCCGCCTGAAACTGGGCGGACATCGTCGAGATCGATGCCGCCGTCGAGAGAACGAGCACGCGCCTCGCCCGGCCGCGGCGGGACTCGAGCCTGGGCGACGTGCTGGCCCGCCGAGGCCTGGGCGCGCCGGCGCGACGACCTCATCATCCAGCGCGCCGGGCGCTCGGTCTGAGCCCCGCCCCCAAGTTTCTCCACCCTCTGCACGCATCAGGCCGCCTGAGCTCGACCCTCGCCTTCATCCTCGGCATCATCGTCCTCATCGTCGGGGTCGCCGTGTCGGTGGCGCTTCACGAGCTGGGGCAGCACATGATCCCCGCCAAAGCGATCTCGGCGTGAAGGTGCCCGAGTACTTCATCGGCTTCGGGCGCGCGCGTGTGGTCCATGAAGCGCGGCGAGACCGGAGTACGGCGTCAAGGCGATCTGGCTCGGCGGCTACGTCAAGCTGGCATGCTGCCCCGGCCCCGCGCGGTCGTGTGGACAAGCCCGGCTCGATGGTGGCCGACGCCCGCCAGGAGTGCCCTGGCCGAGCTGGGGCCGACGAGCAGGATCGGGCCTTCTACCGGTTGAGCGTGCCGCGCAAAGCTGCTGGTGATGGCCGGCGGCATCCTGACCAACCTGGTTCTGGGGATCGTCTGCCTCGTGCTGGCTCTGGGCGTGGTCGGGCAGTACACCCACACCTCCACGATCTCATCGGTGTCCGACTGCGTGCCGGCCGAACTCGCCTCCAGCAGCACCGGCGGACCCGAGTGCGCCGACACCGATCCCGTCTCGCCCGCGGCGACCGCGCAGGCCTGCAGGCGGGCGATGAGATCATCTCCTGAACGGCACGCCCACCCCGCCTGGACCGACGTGCAGGCCGCCATCCTCGCCGGCAGGACCGAGCCGATCGACGTCGTCGTGCGCCGTGATGGTGCCGAGACGACCCTGCGCGTGACCCCCGTCGAGGTTGAGCGCTCCGTGACCGCCTCGGACGGCACCACCTCCACGGAGTCCGCGCCCTACGTCGGCATCGGGCCCGCCAAGGGCACGGTGCGGGTGCCGTTCAGCCAGATCCCCGGGGCGGTCGCGCCGTCGCGGTGGGGCAGACCCTCAAGGCGATCTTCACCCCTGCCGGTCGGCCTCTACCACTCGGTGGCCCGCGGGCCCTGGGCCTGGAGCAGCACGGGAGGCCTGGTCAGCCTCGTGGGGCGTGGGCAGGATCGCGGGCGAGGTCTCCAGCGAGGGGCGTCGGGATCCCCTCTCCGCGCGAGTGTCGTCGATGCTGAGCCTGCTGGGCTCGCTCAACCTCGCCCTGTTCGCCTTCAACCTGGTGCCGCTCCCTGCCGCTGGACGGCGGGCATGTCGCCGGCGCCTGCTGGGAGGGCTCAGGCGCGCCTGGGCGCGCTGGCGCGGGCGCCCCGGACCCCGGTCCCGTGGACACGGCCCGGATGCTGCCGGTGGGGGCAGGGCGTGTTCGTCGCCCTGGTCGTCGTGGCGCTGGTGCTCATCTGGGTGGATATCGTCGCGCCCTTCTGAGGGTCTGGTATTGCCGTTGTCATCTGTGTGGGGTCGTCGTCTGATCGAAGCCCTTCCCGCTGGCTCTACCGCCTTTCAGCCCGCGTTCTCCCGTGCATGGCTGATCCTCGCGCATCCTCTGTGGGCAGGGCTGGTTTTCGTGGATTCGTTTCGTTCCTGACCGTGGCTCCTCCTCTTGCCGGGCCACGCTCCTGTTCTGAGTTGCTGTCCTGGTTGGCGGTCAGGCGCTCGCCTGAAAGCGCCTGGGTTTTCCAGCACGCTTCCCTTCAGCGTCTACCTTCTGGCGGTGCCGACTCTACTGCTCGTCACTGCCGGATGTCGGCTTTGACGGTCCTGACGGGAACTCACATCGGCGGGCCATGCGGCCTGGCCTCCGTCAGCGGCTCTGCAGTACTCACCGTGCTGTCAGCTACGAACTCGCGGATGTATTCTGCATGGTCATGCTGGTGTCCGGTGCGCGCTGGCGCTGCTGGCCGCCCTGGCCGACATCGTCAGAGGAAAAATCGACAGGGCTTTCGACAAGCGGTCAGCCGGATCACGGCAGCCGGCGCAGCGAAGCGGGAAAGAACAAGCGGCCTGAGGTTGAGACGGCTCCCACGTCCACGGGGAGCCGCGCCACCGTCCACAGGAGTCGCGCCACAGGACCCTCCGCGTGTGGCTGACGGCCTGTCATCAGGTCCTGTCTCTGCGCGCTGGCGCGGTGTCGTCCTAGCATCGACATCCGCACCGGTCGCCGTCCTTCTGAGGGTCTGGTATTGCCGTTACCATTTGCAGGGTGCGTCGTCTGATCAGAGTTCTTCCCGCTGGCTCTACCGTTTTTCAGCCCGTGTTCCTGTGCTTGGGGCTCTTCAGCTTCTTCATGTGGGGGCAGCTGGGTTTCGTCGGACTGGTTGGGTTTGTCCTCATGGTGCTGTTCCTCGTGCCGGGCCGAGATTCTGTTCTGGCTGCTGTCCTGGTTGGCGGTCAGGCGCTCGCCTGACAAGCGCCTGGGTTTCAGCACGATTCCCTTCAGCGTCTACCTTCTGGCGGTGCCGCTCATATATTTCACGCTGCCGGATGTCGTCTCTGACGGTCCCGACGGGGAACCGCCATCCGCCGCCATGCGGCTGGCTTCCGTCATGGGTCTGCAACTCACGCGTGCGGTGAGCGGTGATCTGGCAGGTGTATTCCTCATAGTGGTGCTGGTGGCCGGTGCGCTGGCGCTGCTGGCTGCTCTGATCGATATAGCCAGGCTCTGGATAGCAGGGTCCTGGATAGGCAGAGAGACGGAGCAGCCGCCACCGCAACAGGATGGGAAGAACAGAGCAGGCCGGGGTTGAGACGGCTCCACGCCCACGGGAGTCGCGCCACAGGAGCCCCCTGCGTGTGGCTGACAGCCTGTCATCAGGTCTCGTCTGTGGTGTCGCCCTAGCACGACATCAGCACCGGTCACTGCCCTTCTGAGGGGATGGTATTGCCGTTATCGTGTGTGGGGTGCGTCGTCTGATCAGGAGTTCTTCCCGCTGGCTCTACCACGTCTTCAGCCCGTGTTCTTCTGCATGGCGCTCTCGGTGTTCCCATGTAGGTGATTGCGTCCGCAGCCTGGCTGGGTCTGCTTCATGGTGCTCTTCGGTGTGCCTGGCCAGGCTCTGTTCTGGTTGCTGTCCTGGTTGGCGGTAGGCGCCTCGCCTGAAAAGCGCCTGGGTTTCAGCACGCTTCCCTTCAGCGTCTACCTTCTGGCGGTGCCGATCTTCTACGTCGTATTGCCGAATGACGGCCCTGTCTATTCCGACGGGGATCGGACATCGGCGGCCCGGCCGTTTGGCCTCCGTCATGGGCGTACCGGTTCGAGCGCTCGCTGAGCTACGAACTGACGGAGGTGTTCGGGATAGTCATGCTGGCGTCTGGTGCACTGGCGCTTGTGGCCGCCCTGGTCGACATCGACAGAGGAAGAATCGACAGGGCTTTCGACAGGGCGGTCGCCGGATCGCGGCAGCCGGCGCGAGCAGGAGGAAGAACGAGCAGGCCGAGGCTGAGACGGCTCCCACGCCCACGGGAGCCGCACCACAGCCCGCTGCGTATGGCTGACGGCCTGTCATCAGGTCACATACTTGGGCGCGTACGACGCCATCGCCCTTGTATTCTGCACCGTCCGTAGGAGCGGCCTGTTCTGGCCCTCGCAGGCCCACCTCGCAAGATCAAGGTGGGGAGCCTTCACGTCGGAGACGCCCCCATCACGGCGTCCAGTCGATGACCACGACGAGCCACGACATCGGCGCCACCCTCCAGCAGATCGCCGAGCTGACGGCCTCCGGCTGCGACATCGTGCGCGTGGCCTGCCCACCGACAAGGACGCCGACGCGCTGCCCATCATCGCCAAGCAGTCCCGGATCCCGTGATCGCGGACATCCACTTCAAGCCCAAGTACGTCTTCCAGGCCATCGCAGGGCCGGTTGCGGGGCCGTGCGCGTCAATCCGGGCAACATCCGCAAGTTCGACGACCAGGTCGCCCGAGATCTGCAAGGCCGCCTCCGACCATGGCGTCTCCCTGCGCATCGGCGTCAACGCCGGCCCCCTGGATCGGCGTCTGCTCAAGAAGTACGGCGAGGCCACGCCGGAGGCGCTCGTGGAGTCCGCGACCTGGGAGGCGGGCCTGTTCGAGGAGTGCGGCTTCCACGACTTCAAGATCTCGGTCAAGCACCACGACGTGGTCACCAGTGGTCCAGTCCTATCAGCTGCTCTCGGAGAAGAACTGGCCCTCGCACCTGGGCGTGACAGAGGCCAGCCCCGCCTTCCAGGGCAGCACCATCAAGTCCTGCGCCGCCTTTCGGCACCCTGCTCGCCCGAGGGCATCGGGGACACCCATCCGGGTCTCGCTGTCCGCACCGCCGGTGGAGGAGGTCAAGGTCGGCACCAAGCTCTGCTGGAGTCTCATGGGGTTGCGCGAGCGCAAGCTCGAGATCGTCTCAGTGCCCCTCCTGCGGGCGCGCCCAGGTGACGTGTGGACGCTCAGCCGAGGAGTCGAGACCGGGCTCAGCAGATCACCGCCCCGCTGCGGGTGGCCGTCATAGGGGTGCGCGTGGTCACGGTCCCCGGCGAGGCCCGCGAGGCCGATCTCGGCTGCGCCTCCGGCAATCGCAAGGGGCAGATCTTCGTGCGCGGCAAGGTCGTCGAGACCGTTCCCGAGGACCGGTCGTCGAGACTCTCCTCGAGCACGCCGAGGCGATGGCCGATCAGATGCGCTCCGAACTGGGCGCGAGGCGCCTGGCGAGGACGTGCCCAGCGTTGTCACCAGCGCCTGATCGCATCACGGGATTGCGCCACCGCTCCGTCGTCGCGGAGCTTCTTCGGCCAGCGCTCAGATGTCATCGGTCCGCACCAGCGCGACGGGCTGCTGGGCCTGCGCGCTCTCGATCCTGTCTGCGCCGTCGCCCTGGCTCACCAGTTGCGCCGGTGGGATCGCTGGGCGATGGCGATGTCGTCGTCCTGGGACGTCGAGCTCGGCCCGTCGCCGGAGCATGGGCGACCGGCCCCTCATGCCCTTCGGCCTGGCGGCGCGTCCCGCGCTCGGGCACGACGGCGTGGGGCCCTCTGGAGCGCGCGCCATCGCGGATCACGCCCGATTGCGTCTGACTCGGCGCGGCTCGATCATGGGTGCGGCAGCGGATGTCGAAGCGGTCTGGGCCCTCTGGCGGCCGCCGGCCTGCATGCGCGCGAGGAGCGGTGGGCAGCCGGTCCTGGTGGCCCCAGCCCCCCGTCGGCGGCCTGGCCGAGACGGTCCTGCAGCGCCGACCGGACTTGCGGTGGGCGGCCCACGGCCTCCACGCCGCGAGCTCGGCCGAGGAGAAGCTGGTGCCGCCGGCGTCAGTGGCCATGTTCTCCGGCGAGCTCGGCTGATGACCCGATGACGGCGGGGGGCTCCTACGCCCGGCATGTGTCCTGGCTGAGTCGCCACGGGGGCGCAGTTATGTCCTCCTCGATGATGGGCTGGGGCGTCCCGCCCAGCCAGGAGGGCCGAGCGTGGTGGCGTTTCAAGACCGACGTCGGCGCGGTCTGGGACGCTCCCACGGCACGGTCGTCCAACTGACCGGGGTTGGACCCGCGACGACCTGCGCGGCCGGGATTGCGACGGCGGCGCTGGCCGCCGTGGTTGACGCCGTGCGCCGGGATCATGCGCGCCGGCGGCGCCGTGAGCCCTGTATGTCAATGACTCAATGCCCCTGCGTTGGGACTGTACGACCGGCTGGGATTCCAGCGGTCGGGGATATTCGCGACCATCCTGCTCTAGCCGTGCGAGATCGGTCAGAGTTCCGTGCCGAGATCGGTCATCTACCGCATCGAGATCGGTCGTACTCCGCCTCGAGATCCGGTCCACTGCGGTCGGTCCGGCGCCCAGGCCGTCGCAACCCGACCAGACCAGATGGTTGACTCCGCGGCTGCGGGCGAGGCCCGGCATACCCGCCAGCATCAACGGCGGTTGGTCTATGAACGTAGCTTTTCTCTCATCCTTCTGGCAGCAGAGCTCAGAAGGATGAGAGAAAGGTACGTTCACGGGGCAAAGGTACGTTCATACGTTCTCCAGAGGCGTCCGAGCGGAGTCGGACAGAAACGGCCTTCTCAGTCATGCGCAGGCGGGCCGGGCGTATGGCCGCCGGCTTCGTAAGCGGCGGCAATCTGCGTGGTCGCCCGGGCTTCACTGTCCGGCGGCGGCGAGCATCGCCTCGCAGCGCGCGGTGTACCTCTCGAAGGCCGCGCGCTTGGCGGTCAGCGCGAGGTAGGTGGCCGGGGTGCGTCCCGCGAAGGTCTTGACTGGGATACGCGCCGCGCCTCCTCCAGCTTGCCCAGGTGGGTGGACAGATTCCCGGCCGTCATGCCGAGCAGATCGCGCAGGCGGGGAAGACCATCTCATCGCCCTGGGGCAGGCCCGCCAGAGTCGCCATGATGCGGAGCCTGGCCTGAGCGTGGATGACTGGGTCGAGCGGCGCGGCCTGGTCATTCATCGTGCTGCCCTCCTCGCGGCTCGGGTGCGAGGACGTCGATAGCCGCGGCGATGAGGTGTGCCGCCGCCGCCCGCCAGGGGCCATGATGGCCACAGGCGGTTCCGCCGACGAAAGTGCCACGGTGGTGACCAGCGAGGAACCAGCCGCCGACCCAGGCCATGACGGGTTCGTCCCAGATGGCGGTGAGACAGGCCATGAACAGGAGGCCGATAATGAGGCGGGGACGGCGTTGCCTCGGGACCATGCCCATCTCCTGCAGCCTCCGGCGTCCCGAGGGCGGTGAGGAAGGCCGCTCGGCTCATGCGATGACCAGACCGAGCATGAAGCCTCCTGCCCAGGCGGCGCCATGGCGGACGCCCGCTCGGCTGGAGACGCTGCGCACTCCCCGCGCGCGGCGGAGGATACAGCCACTGGTGTGAGGCTCGGCCGCCGCGAAGCATCCGAAGTAGAACGGCCACAGGAGCGCCGGCATGGTGTAGTCGGGGCGGATGCTCAACCATCCGGCGCCGTAGCCCGTGAGCCAGGCCAGGCACAGGCGCGTGAGCAGAGGGAGGAGCGGATAGGTGCGCTGCCGAGAGAGTCGCTCGCTGATCGCTGATCGTGTCGAGGGCGGCACGAGGATCGAGCGGGGCGTCTGGGCTCATGGAAACTCTCCTCAATGGCTGAGAGAAACTCCAAAGTGGTTTGCTGATCAAACCTCCGGATTCACTGTATCCTCGACCGGCTCGCTCCGCAAAAGTCGGGTGCTCCATCTACTCGGCGATCCGCGGTTTCGACGCCGAGCCTCGTCCTGCAAAGTCGGGGCGCTCTCCGCGGCGTCACAGCCCCGGAGCGGGTGTCCACGTGCCAGCATAGGGGCATGGAGCCGCTCATCATCTGGCGCAGCCCGCGGAGACTCCGCCGAGTGACTGCTGCTGCGATTCTGCACGGTGTCCTCGGCGTCCTGTCGGAGTCTGGGACGTTTCGGCGTGCCTCCCGGATCCATAGCGACGGGCGTCCTCGATCTCGACGTCGTCGAAACTGCCAGACTCTGGCGGACCAGCGTGCGCTTCGCCGCCCTGAGCTGCCGTCGGCTTCCAGGGCCGTCCCCGGTTCCACCCTCGCCCATACGGCGATGACCGGCCGGACAGGCGGGTGCCCACCGAGGCACGTCGCAGAGGAGCCGTCATGGCCGGGTGCATGAGCGGGTACATGCATGAAGCGTTATGAGGGAGTGACGTGTGGAGCCGGTGATCATCAACTCTCGTAGATGGAGCATCTTCGGCGGGCGCTCTTCGGTGTGGCGTTTACGGCGGTGCGTCTACGCGCTCCGTCAGGGATTGAAAATACACCCATATTATCTCCCTGGTTCTGGGGATCCTGAGGATTCCGGCTTTTCGGCTGTGACCATCGGCTGGATCCGTCTGCTGGGGCGCACCGCGCTGGTGCATCGATGACCGCGGCGTGGGACAACACCCCATGATTTCAGTCGGTTTCATCCCCTGGGAGCAGACGCTCGCCTTTCTCCCCGACGCAGATGAGATCTCATGAAACGTTTCACACGATTATGTCTTCATTCTTTTTCGCCGACTCCATGTGGCCCCTGGAAGCATCTACGACCCGTTCGCCGCCATCATGCCGGCTCATCTCGAAGATGGAGGGCTTCCCGCCGGCGCCGCTGACCATGGACACCATGCCGCTGTCGCCCGTCGAGTGCGCCTGCCTTCTGGCGGAGCAGAGGCGGCTGCGCCGTCCTGACCTGCCACCCGCTGTGGGGCCCGGTGCCCGACCCGTCTTCCAGTGAGCGGTCTCACCGTGCTGGAAGTGGATAACGGGTCGATATGGCCGAGGCGTTGGACTGCCTGTATCGGGAATACCCTCGAGCAGTCCAGAAGGGCCGGGCTCATTCCTCTCGCCGATGCTCCCGAGGAGGATGCTCCACCGGATGGCGGTGCGGACGGGCGGCAGCGCTGATCGGGCGGAGTGCTGCGAGTCCTCCGGGGCGGCTGTGGCCGACTGTGGTGGGCAGCGGTCGGCGGTGGGCCTGCTGCTCAGAAGCGGGTCCGCTGCCCGAGAACGCCGGGCTTTTTCTGTGCTCGTGCCGAGCTTCACGTGCTTACTGTGCTCGCCGTGCTCATGCCGACAGGCGCTCCTGCATGTGGCGATGCCCCACGGTCTCCACACTCACCACGTTGATCCACGGGGCCAGGACGATGATCGCCAGGCAGGTTGCGAAGGAGACGCCGGCCAGGGACAGGAGCACCGCCCCGGCGAGCGCTGTCGACGGTCAGGCCCAGCATGAGCTGCTGATCCGTCCCAGGGAGCGCAGGTTCACCGCGACCACGAGTGCGTACAGGGCGATCACGAAGACGACGACGGGGACCGCGACGCTCAGGACGGCCCCGGTGGAGGAGATGACGGACTCGCCCTCCTCGCGCAGCGCCGCCACGTGCAGGCCCGCCCCGATCGCCGCCAGGGAGGCGAAGAGGGTGAAGTGGACGTAGGCGACCGTCAGGGTCCTGGCCGGGTGCTCATGGAGGATCTGGCCGAAGGGCACCTCAGTGCAGACCCACCACAGGCCCAGTGCGATCGAGATGCCCTGAGGCCAGGACTACGCACCGCTGAGGCCGACCCACCCGTGCTCGGTGTACAGGGCCGTGACCGATTCCGCGGTGCCGACGACGCACCTCGCCCAGGGTGATGATCGTCAGCAGGCCGAAGCGCTCGGCCAGGTGGTGCGGGTGCCAGCCCATGTGGTCGTAGCGGCTCAAGAGGGTGCATCGGCGACCCCAGCTCCGTGGTGAACAGCGGCACGGACACGATGAAGAGCCCCATCAGGGCGTGGTGGTGCAGGAAGGCGTGCCCACCCACAGGACCTGGGCCAGTACGATCCACAGGGCGTGGATCCGGCAGGCGCGGGCCTGGTCCGGGTTGACCTGCGCGCGCCCGCAGCCACAGCGCGACCAGCGAGACCCTCATGACCACGTACCCGACCACTATGGTGCCGGAGTGCAGCTGCCATCCGTGCTCGAAGCCCTCGTAGAGTGCGGGGATGCCCGTGGTCATCATGATGACGCCCACCATCTGGACCGCGACTCCCCAGCCGCACGCCCCAGTCGTCGGTGTCGTAGGAGGAGGCGAAGCTGGAGTAGCTCATCCAGGCCCAGATCGTGGAGAACTGGACGAACCTGAAGGCCGCCAGCCCCGCCGCCACATGCCCCGGAGGCCAGGGGCGTGCGCCATCTGGACGCCGCTGACGCCGAGGCGATCACCAGGGTCAGGTCGTAGAGGAGCTCCAGGGTGGTGGCCACCCGGTGCTCCTCGTGCGGGTCGCGTGAGCGCATGGGCGTCAGGGGAGTGCAGGAAGCGGCCCGCGGTCGCAGAAGGGGGCTGCGGTGGCTGAACGGGGTGCGTCGGTTGCGCTGGTATCGGTCGCGAGGAGTGTTCCTGTCGGCAGACACGTGGGCGGGCGGTTCTCGGGCGGTGTTGAGAGATATCCGCTGTTCGACTACTGGGCGTCAGCGAAAGGTTATGGTGAACAGCTATAGTGCGTCCCAGGAAGTCGAATAGCATCACGCCTCGTGCGCGATATTTCTGAGGCCGCCTCCGAGAGCACGGGGCGTCATAATATTGAGGTCTGGAATGACCTCGTCTCGGTCTGGCGATCTTCTGATCTGTTTGCAAATATCGAGCGGCATACGCCGCCTCGGTGCGGCAGTACCGGCGATTGTCGTCGGTGGCCAGCCGCTTTTCTGGGGATTGGGAGTATCGGTGATCGGTTTCACCGTGAACCGCTTCTTCGTGAGCCCAAAGCGACGTCACCATTATCGATGACGTGAGTGATGCCGATTCCGCGCTATCGCCGATGATCCAAGGATGATCTCGGTGATGTGATCAAAGTGAGCGAATCCGGGTGATCTGAACTCGGGAATCCGGTGATCCCAGTGGCGAATCCGGAAAACCCGGTGAATTCCTTGGAGGATCCGGTGAGCCACGGCGAACCCAGCCAATCCGGCGAGGAATCTGAAGGTGGCTCCGACGCGACTGCCTCTGAGAAATTCTGACAGCAATTCTGATAAAGGCGGTGCCGAGTGACCTCCTGAGCTTATTCTCGCTGATGCCTGGCGGGCGGTGCTCGCCGCCGATGCGTCCCGTACACCTTCAATCCGGTTTTCGTCCCGGTACTGATGAGGACGACGTGCCTTCGCGCCCGTGACCCTGGCGGTGCTGGCCGGAGCTGCCGCAGGTGGCAGCTCGCCTTCTTCATCGCCGCGATCGTCACTAACCTCGCGAACGGCATCTCTACACTGCAGCTGGCCGGATTGCCGGGCGCGGGTGATGTCGGCGCCGCTGGTGGAGCACCTCCTTTGCTCCTGCGCGGCGAGAGCCTCGCCTCGGACACGATCACGCGAGTGATGGCTGTCGGCTCCGCCATTGGAACCCTGATCTCCATCCCCTCAGCTTCACCCTGGCGGGGCTGCTGGTCCCCATCGCCGATCCGATCAAGACACTTCCATCATCCTCGCATGACCGGGCGGTGCCTGGCACTGCTGGGAAGGTCTGGATTCGCGCTGGTGGCGATCGTCCCCATGGCATGTACGAGGCCCCGCCTGCGGCTTCCATCAGCGCGGCCACAGCATCATCCTGAGGAGACAAGAAGACTCAGCATCTCCCTTCTTCCTGGCATCACGGTGCTATGCTCATCACCCCATTGGAGCTGCGCGGCGCCAGCGTCGCGCGCAGCTACTCCGCAGCACGGCGACCGCACTCAAGACGGCACTCCGCTGCAGCTCGATTCACCTCGCAGGCGCTCATGCCCGGAAAGCTGATCTCCCTCCGAGGGATTGTGGAGCACCTCGTGGCGGCCGTCCTACGCTGCCGTTGTTCGTGCTTCGGTCATGGACTGCACCTTCCTGCTGGGGAGGCGTCCGCAGCAGCGGAGAACGATCGTGCGCACAGCCGTGCAGCGCGCCGTGACTCGCCGCGGAGCGCCCTGACGCACTCGACCGGTCTCGCGAGTGATCATTCACTCTGGCCGCGCTGGATTCCCATCTCGGGCGTGTCCGCCGGACCGGCCGGGCCGCTCTCTCACCAACGCCCCTCCCGTTTATGATCTGACTGACAACCTGCACCATAAACTGCAGATGCCCGGCTCTCACCGCGGCGAGTCACCGTGGGCGCGCGATCTCGGCAGGCGATCACCTGTGGCGATCGCGGGTGCTGGTCCTGGTCAGATCATCGGCTATCCCGTCATGCGGCGCATTCCGCAAGGAGGCGTTCCTCGCGCTCTGCCCGTGGCCTCATTCCGCTGCTCGCGCCTATATCGACGCGGGTAATTTCCGACCATCTCGGGGTTCTTCTCATCGGCGTGGTGTGCGGGTGCACTCCAACCGCCTCGGGGTGAGCCCACGGCGTGCAGTCTGGCGATGTCGGCTCGCTGCTCCCGGCATCGCTGGCACTGGCTGCCCCTGGCCTGCCCTGGCCTGAACTGTTCTGATCGAGGGCCTCAGGGCCCCGGTCGGATCGACCGTGCGCCATCGCACTACGCTCCCTTATTGCCCGTACAGTGAGGGGCGGGAGGCGTACTTTTGGCTGATCGTCCGCCTACCGCGCGGAGCGTGGGCGAGGCTCAGGTCCACCCGAGCAGGCGCGCAGCCGTGCGGCCGTCACCAGCACATCAGTGCGGCGCAGCCACTCATCGGCGCGCCCGGGTCATGAGGGTGCGCACACAATCGGTCCATGCGTGCAGCTCATGCCGCAGGGCATCAGCGCCGCCGCTCACCAGGTGCGAGAAGTGCCCCGGACGCGCCGACAGCGCGGGCTCTGGGGCAGTGCGCACTCGGTGGGCTGCGCACGCCCCGGAGGCCAGCGCCGGCAGGCTGGCGCGATCCGGTCCGTTCAAAAAGACTCCAGGAGGCACCAGCACCGCCATTGCCCCACCCGTCAGGTATGGTACTCCTGGCCGGGCGCCGCTCGTTGCTCGATGGCGATGGTCGTGCCCCCGGCCCCGGCCACATCGTTCGCCGCCGCCGGTGCGCCGAGACGTCGTTGCGGCGCGAGGCGAAGCCGACCTCCTTGACGATCACCGGCACGGGCTGCCGCGGCGATGGCGACGTGCCTTGACACGGTCGGAAGTCCGAATCGCCCTCGGTATGACCAGCTCCTGAGCGGCGTTCACGTGGACCTACGGCATTCGCCTCGATCATCACGGCCCGCAGCGCCTGCTCCGGTGCCACGGTGGGACCCATTGCCCAACACCGAGCGTCCGGCGCCTCGCGGCGGATGACCTCGAAACCGCCCTGCGCGCGCTCGAGCTCCCGCAGGGGCCGACGTGCTGGGCCGCAAGCGATGGCGACGCCCGCATCGGCGGCAACGCGCAGGTCCGCGTTGATCGCCGCAGGTGGCGCTCGTGCCCCCCGGTCATCACATTGATGTGAAGACGGGGCCCGCCGGTTTTGCCTGCCGCTCATTAACTGATGTCGATCGAATCGACGGCGGACGTGCCCGGCAGGGGCATTGGTGCATGAGGACGTCGTCGAAGCCGTTGGGCCGGTCCTCGCGCCGATGCAGGCACAGCCGGGTCAGGTCTTTCATCGCCGCGATGCATGCCCTGCTCCTCGGCGGGCCCCGCGCTCATGCCCTGCTGTCATGAGTCGGCCTCATTGTGGGGCTGTGGGAGCTTTGGGAGTGGACCATCGGGTCAGCGGCTGGTTCGCCGACTCCCAGTCCGAGCATGGCCGCCATCGGTCCGGGCGGGCACAGCGCGATGCGGTCCCCGCCGCGGCACCGGGCTCTTGGCGACCAACCCCATGCTCCTGGGCGATCTCCACCAGGCGACGCAATGGCGGGGTCTCGATATGGTGATCCCGCTGGTGCGGGGTCAGGCCCAACAGCAGACGGCGCCCCTCCCGTATCCACAGCGATCGCCTCGTCGTTTGTCGCGGGGCCTGGATCAGGGCGCTCAAGCAGCTCTCCTTTGTGTCTTGCAGAAAGGCCGTGTAGCGGCGGCGTCCTGCGCCCCGCGCGTGTGGAGCCTGGACGTCTGACCTGAGCCGCGGGGTGGAGACGGGGTTGCCGGTCCATCCACGCTCAGACGCAGGCCCGGGGCGGGCGAGCGCCGGATGCTGAGCAGCCGGTCCATCTGCTGTTCGCTCAGTCCCGCTGATTCCCACAAGAGCCATCGCCCGTCTGCCGGGACGCCGCGCATCCGGTGCAACCATGCGCGGTCGCGGGAGGTGAGCGACCCACCCGATGAAGGGCTGGCCGCGATATATCGCCCCGGAGCCGATGGGCTGGACGGCGTCGATGACCAGCAACGCCAGCTTGTGAACGGCCATGTCATCCAGGGCCGGGCCGTAGAATCTCGCCACGGCGCGCACCGTGGCCACGGTGACCACTCGAGGAGCCCAGGCCGAGCTTGTGCCCACTGCGTCGTCGAGCTCGCTGGAGACATCAGGTCGAAGTAGCGCAGCGGGCCCCGGCCTCGCGCACCATCTGCTCGACCATGCGGATCGCGGAGACCACGTGGTCGTTGAACTGCTTGTCGACCATCACCACCCCGTCCTCGGGCGCCGGTACCAGGTCAGGGACTGCGCCTCGTACAGGGTGGGCTGATATGGCCGGCGGGTTGGCCGAACCGCCAACCTCGGCCTGCGTGATCCGTACCGTGATGAAGCGATTAGACGGCCACCAACCGCCTGGTGCCCGGGCTGTTTCGACGGCGTACTCGCCACCGACGATGTGCAACTTCCCGGGGGCGCTCTGCGAAGACCACCGGGGAGGCCTCTCAACACTCCTGCGCCGGGGCGCCTGACGGATACCTCTGCGCCGGGGATGCGCTCGCGCAGCCTCGGCCGCGACCACTCCGCATCGCTTCCCCGGGTCAGGACCTTCACGTTCGGAGCCCGGCGTCGATGGTGGCCAGGCGAGCAGTCCGTCTGGCACCAGGGCCTGATCGCGTGCAGTGCCTCGATCGTCCGCGGCGGCAGTACAGCGATCGCGGGGCGCGTGGCCATCATCGAGCGTGCATGCCAGGGGCGTTGGCCTCGGCCACCTCGCCAGACATGGTCCCGGAGCGCACCGCCTCAGTGCTGCGCGCAGTCCTCGCGGCTCGCCTCACCCAGGCGGGGTAGAGCGGCGGGCGGTCATCAGTCTCTGCTCGCGGCTCGCGTGCTGGAGATGGTTTGCGCCCATCGGAGGCCTGACACGACGACCATGGCCAGGTCAGGCCGGATTCGACAGGGTTCCCACTGGTGCCCTCGACGGGTTCCGCGTAGGAGGGTGCCCGTCGTCCTCCCCGGTTACAGCACCAGCCGCGAACACCGGAGCGCGCCGCCGGCGAAACCGCGCCGGGCAGCGGGACAGAGGCGCGGCCGTCGAGGTCCATGCCCGCCGCGCGCGAGGAGCCGCCGCCGCCAGGGCAGCGGCCACTCCCTCGGCGGGCCGCAGCCCGAGTGGAACATGCTGGTGGAGAGCGCTCGCCCGCTGCGTGACATGGAGCGCTCTCGCACGGGTCGAGGAAGCGTGTGACCCGGGCCAGCGCCGTCCGCCGGGGGCAGGCGTTGATCCTCACTCGTCAGCATCCACCATTCCCGCCGTCGAAGAGACCGTGGTGGTGGTGGTCAGGTCTCATCCAGGGTGAGGGAGGCTCGAGGTGGTGGGGATCATCAGCATTCATCAGCCTTGCCCCCAGTACTTGATGAGCGCGATGTTCGTGTTCGCGCTTTCCTGCGTCGCAGTATGCGCGCGGTGGTGCAACAGATGTAGAGGGGTGCAGAGGTCACCGGTTCGCCCTCGCGGGTGCCCTCGGTAGGTCCATGCAGTGAGACTGACACTCTGCAGGGCGGAGGCGACGGCGTCGGCGGTCTCGGCGCGTCGACGGGGCGATCACGCACCCGCCGGGCCCGCCGCCGGTGAGGAAAGCAGCGCCGAGGGCCCCGGCGTTGCGAGCGACACGCTGTGAGTCGTTCAGGACCGGCTTGAGCTCAGCCCCAACTCGGCCAGGACCTCATGCGCCCGGTTCATCGCTGATCCCAGGGCCTGCACATCGCCGTCGTCGAGCGCTGCGATGCTAAACCTGCTGATTGCGCCGAGGCTGTTGATCAGGGGCCGACGCCGTCTGCTGGATCCACCTCGTAGCGCTCGCACGGGCCGCCTACGGCCTCGCGGGTGCAACCGTGAACGCCGGGGTCGGCGATGACGAGGCGGGCCCCCTCGATGCGCTGGGCGAGCGGCCGCATCTGGCCGCCCTGGAACCGGATGGAGGGCTGGTGTGACGACGCGTCCAACCGGAGGGGCCTGCCATGGGCGACCTGCTAGCCTGCATCTGCGTCAGGAGCAACAGCTCGATCGCGGATACACCTCGCGCCCACAGGCGTCCAGGACGGCGCGAGGCCAACGCCGGCCGCCGCGGCCGACGATCCCATCCGCGCTCGTGGGGAAGTCGCTGGTGGTGACGATCTCGAAGGACGGTCCATGCGCCCGAACTCGCGGGCCGCCTCGAGCACTTGCCGCGATGCAGGCAACCAGGGACCGCTGTCGCCCATGAGACTGAACTCAGGCACAGTACATCAAGGGAGCCGGCGGTGGGTGTGGCGTTGCCCGCATCTGGAGGTCGTGCAGCGGCATGGCCACGGCGGGGTGCCCGTAGACGACGAATTGCTCACCCGGGAGGGTGGCCTTCGCCCAAAGTGCGGCATGACCCTCGCGGATTGGGGTGCCTATCCATGTACGTCCTTGACTGCGGCGGGGGCGACCCGTGCCCCGGGACGGGTCAGATCACCCGCCTGCCGCGCTGCAATCAGGCGTCGATCACCTGCCGGTGCTGGCAGGGCTGCTTTCAGCAGCATGATGGCCCGGCGCGGGAATGGGCATGGACGGGCGGTTCCTGAGCGATCGTCCAGCTGGCATTCGGCCACTGCGACGGCGAGCACGCGGTTCCTGACCTGGAACTTCTCCAGCAGGGCCGGACATGGATGTGACCGTGGCGGCCCCGATCCCCAAGCGGTCCGCGATCTCGACGTTGACCAGGCCTACGCCGCAGGACCGCCACCTCGCGCTCACGCGCGGTCCGGGGGTGCCGGGGCCCGGCGCGACAGGCCTTCATGGCGGGTGGTCGTCACCAGCTGCTCCAGCACTGCCGCGGAGAACGGGCGCTGTCGGCGGCAGTGCGGACCGCCTCAGGATCTGCTCCGGGGCTGTCGCGAGGAGCCGACCGCCCCGGCCCTCGGGGCCGAGGGCGCTACGGGCGGTCGGTCGAAGGCCGTGAGCACCAGGACTTTTGACGTCGAAACGAGCTCGCTGATCCGCTCGCTGGCCCCTGCCCGTGGCGGGGGCATGTGGAGGTCAGCAGCATGATGTCAGGGCGCAGGCGACGCCGCGTCCAGGGCACCCTGCCCGTCGCCGCCTCGCCCAGGACGGTCAGGTCGGATCGCCCTCAGGATGGGCGCAGGGCCGGGCGGACGAGGGCCTGGTCGTCGGCGATGACGTGCCCGGATGCGGTCGGTCGTAAGCGGTTTCTTCTTCGGTTTCACTCCTGCAGGGGAGCTCTGCGCGCAGGGTGAATACTCCGGCACTCCCGGGCCGGGCTCGATCTGACCGCCCAGCAGCCGCATCCGCTCGCGCAGGCCGGGGAGGCCCAGGCCGTGGCCAGCGGGTTGCGGGAGGGTCGGCCGTGCGACCGGTTGATGCACTCCACCACGGTACGGCCGCCGGTTTCGAATTCAGCTGCGCTGACTCTCGGATCATGGCGGTGGGCATTGGCGAAACGCCTCTCGACGGTGCGCGGGACGGCGTGCCGGGTGCAACACCACTGCTCGTTGAAGGACCGCTCCCAGTCCTGGCCGGTATTGAGGCGGATGTCCATGCCGGTCTCCCGGTAGTGATCGATGGTGCGGGCGACATCACCCCGAACGACGGCGGCCTCGTCCCCGGAACCGTGATCGTGGGCACATCAGGGGATGCAAGCGCAGCTCATGGCCCGGCCTCGACCGCCATGGCGGATCGTGCCTGCGGTGCGGGCGGCCTCTGCTCCGCATCGGATCGCGACGACTGGCTGGCCGGCGGCGTGCAGGAGATCAAGGAGATGCGCTGGGCCAGGGTCATGCCATCTCGCGCGAGATGCGTGCCCGCTGCGAACGAGCACGCGCGACGCGGAGCCTCGGTGACTCTGGTGATTGGTGGTGGGATGCGAAGCACGGCGGTGACGGTGTAGGCGAGGTTGGGCAGCTCCGTCCACCAGTCCTCCCACCACGCCGGGAACGGGCTCACCGCCAGGCCGGCGCAGTGCCTATGAGCTGCGCCCCGAGTGCGACGGGCGGGGACCATGTCTTCGAGCGCGCGTTCCCAGAAGGGCTGCTGACCACGAATGCCGGCACCTGGTAACCGTTCGGCGGCAGGTTGCGAGGTACGCAGGCCGCGGGCAGCAGCAGTCCCCGCCTCCTGAACGCGGGCGGCAGTAGGGAGCTGAGCGATGATCGAGACACCTGCATCAGAACCATGCCCGGTCTCCCACTGGGGTTCGCGCTTTCTGATGGAGGGCGCGGGCTCCCGCGATCGAGAAAGGTCGCGATCTCGAACAGGAAGACGTTGTCGCAATCGCAGGCGACCCAGAGCAGCCACTGGATGCGTCGTGCCGGGTCGGGTGATCTCACCAGCCGGCTCTACTCACGCCTCGGGGCGCGCATCCGCCACCTGGGGAGGGGCTTTGCCGGATCGCATCTCCGCCACCTGGCGGGTCCGCTTTAATAACCTGGCGCGCCCGGATCCAGCCGAACTGAGGCGCCCGAAGGAGGTTCTTATGCTGAATGCAGACCCTGGAAGACCGGCTCGCACGCTCCCGGTTCCGGCGGGAGGCCCCGCGCCGGTCATTGTCGACATTGACTACGGTGCTGTCGATAGGCGGTGGTCCTCGGCGGTTGCTCATCGGCGCTATCGGCCGGGCCCAGCCTCGGCCGACGGTGCGTGCCGCAGCGAGGGGAGGCATGAGCTGACCCCGGAGGATGTCACTGCCGTCTCGATGGGATGTGGACGCCCTCAATCGGAGGCGCAGACCTTTCCCGAGCGGTGATGCACTGGGTCGTTCACAATGGTCGGATCCTGGTGACGAGTACGCATGGGCGCGCTACGGAGCCGACGGCGAGTCGCGGCGCGGATGGTCGATACTCTCTCTTCCGCATCGCATCGGTGTCCAAGCCTCGCCACCAGTATCGCGGTGATGCAGCTCGTCGAGCGCTATTGGACGGCTGGACACCGACGATTATCGGCGCCTACACCGACATGGCGAAGCATCCCGCAAAAGCCGTGTGTCGTTTCCGTAGACCTCATGCGCGAAACCTCTGACGCATACCGCAGGGTCTCGAGGAAAGAGCGGGAATCTCGCACGCCGCCCGAGCCGGGCCATTCGGATCTAGATGAAGTCCGTCCGGCAGGAATCGGCGCAGGCTTCGCCCCGGTATCTCCGGCCTACTCCGATCATGGCTGTCCCTGGGCGATTACATCGCCGAGCTGGCCAGCGCGCGAGTCTTTCGAGTGCTGCGTAGCGCGAGCACGTCCTCGAGCCGGTGGCGACGCGACTCCTCCACTCCTTCGACCAGCCGCTGCCGGAGCGGCTCATGGCAGGATGGCCAATGGTTGACGAGACCACTGAGGCCGGGCTCAAACCCTTCGAGCCCATCGACTCTCCAGCTGGGGATGACCACCTCGGAACCGACGCCGGCAGATTCATGCTGGCCATGCTCAACCAGTCGCAGGGCGGCGCGCGCTACTCGAGGAGGGCACATGGAAAGCAGATGTTCGCCCCTGCTCGGTGCTGATCAGCTGGGATTGCTCGCCGAGGGCAGCAGATGGGACTCGGATTCTTCGATGAGAGCCGTAATGGGCACCAGATCGTCGGCATGAAGGCGGTAGCGGTCTTCAAGCCGAGTTGGAGTCTACCCGAACGATGGATCTGTTTTTCGTTGCGGTTAATGGTGAGGGAAGGATGGGGCTGCGGCTTGAAAGATGACCTCATGAGGGTTTTCTCCGACCGTTATTATCGGTTCCGGAGCCTGATGTGGAGGATCGGCCTTCTGTTAGTGAATCGCGGCAGATGCGCGGGTGGCGGCCGGGACCTATACCTCGTCTCGGGCGCCGATGACGTCCTTCGCCAGTATCAGGGAGGCCCTCCCTCGGGGGTGGAGCAGTATTGATGCTCTTGATGATGGTCATCTTCTGCTGCGGGCGGGGGTCCGTGATCGAGTATGAGGAGACTCAGGCCGTGGGTGTGGCGGCAGGTCGGGGGATCGCAGACCCTTGCTGTTCAGGTGGAGGGTGGAAAAAGTGGTGCGTGCTGGGGATATCCCCGCTCTCGCTGCTGCCCATGACCGTCGCTCAGCGGGTGTTCGTTCCGGTGGTGCTCGGTGCCGCAGCGGTTCTCGTGCTGCTTGTGCTGGCCTGAAGCCGCTTGGCGTGCGCGCGTTTGATGGCGCGGCGCGCCGGTGATGGTGGTGGTTCCCGGCTGTCCTGGTGGGCGCGCTCGGCCGGAGGCTCCGCGTGGCTGACGCTTGCTGCGATCAGTGCCTGGGCGGTGGCGGCCGCCTCTCTGATGGCTGATCGGACGTCGGTGGGCTCGCTGACGCTTCACGGGATTCAGGTTCTAACCGTCTTGGGTCTGCTGGGAATCGTTCCGGGTGTCGCTGAAGCGGTGCGCGCGTCTTCGGGCGGGCTCTGGCGTGCAACGGATCGTTGCGACTTTGGTTCCTGCTCTGCGGCACTGGTTGTTGTTACTGGATGGCACTTGCGTTCAATCTCCTCAACCCCGATGTCGGCTTTCTAGCAGCAGCGGCGGGGACTGCTGATCATCGATCTATCGGTGTGGCCCGTCCCCGTTATAGAGGGCAGGCCATGCGCTCATCACCGTCTAACGCCAACGAGTAAATCTCCGACTTCTCCCGTCACCCGGGGCGGAAGAGTTTTACGACTCCTCGGCTCCACCACTTGGCAGTTCCGATGCAAGTGGCTGGTGCGCCCGATTGAGGGTTGTTTAACGTCCAGTGCGACCATAAGGAGTCTCAATGTCCGACGGGTATCACCCGAGCTGTCACCGAATCACCCGCTCAGGCTTCTGCGCGCGCAGACGCAGACACAGAATCGAAAATGGCTCATCGCACGGCGTGCGGGTTCGTCGTGCTCGCACTCGTCGCCGGTGGCGCTCACCGTCATCCTGCGGGCTCCCGCTGCGCAATATGACGGCACGATCCACTGGCCGGCCCCACCGATGGAGAGTGCCGTGAGTCGTGACGGCGGGGCGTCGCATCTACGCCTCCAGCGACCACGACCTGTTCTTCGCCCAGGGGGTACGTCCAGGCCCAGGACCGGTTCTTCAGATGGACCTGCCGCCACCTGACCGCCGGACGGCTCTCCGAGCTGGTCGGCGGGGCGAACTGAGGTCCGACATCTCGATCCGCACCATGGGCTGGCGCCGCGTCGCCGAGCAGGAGTGGGAGCTCTGGTCCGACAGGGCCCGTGGCTTCTACGAGGCCTACGCCGGGGGTCAACGCCTACCTCAAGGGGAGCCGCAGCTAGGTGGCCAACGAGTACGCGGTGATGGGCCTGAACCTGCCCATCGGGGATATCGAGCCGTGGAGCGGCGTCGACTCGCTGTCCTGGATCAAGGCGATGTCCCAGGGCCTCAACGGCGCACGAGGTGAGCCTGGCGCGGAAGATGCTCTCGAAGCTGGGCAGTCCGGCCGCCGTCGAGGCTGATCCCGCAGCGGTGATGAGAGCGCCGCGAGCCAGTCCTGCTCGACGACGGCTCCGGCAACCTCAGGCCCCGCTCCGGTACCCCGTCGCCTCACCTGCGCGATGCCCGACAGGACGCCGAGGCCGTCGACTGCCCGGACCCGCTGATGGCTCGGCGCCGGACGAGCCGCCCCGGCATCCGGGCCAGACGCCGAGGAGGGCGCAGTCGCTACGACACCCACAGCAGGCATGAGCGGAGCCTCAGGCGTGCTTCAGGAGGCCAACGGGCCCTCGACGCCGTCCCGGCCGTCCTGGGTCAGCCGGACATCGGCTCCAACTCCTTCGTCGTCTCCGGCAGCCGCACGTCGGGCAAAGCCCATCATCGGCAACGATCCGCACCTGGACATCGACTACCCCTCGGTGTGTGGTCTCCCAGGTGGGCTGCACTGCACCGCCCTCGATGAGGACTGCACCTTCGATGTCGAGGGCTTCTCCTTCGCGGGGCTGCCGGGCGTCGTCATCGGCCGCAATCCCCAGCTGGCCTGGGCCTTCACCAACCTCAGTGGCGATTCGAGTGACCTGGTGGTCGAGCAGAACGCTGGGAGGCGCCTACCGGCGCGACGGGGCGTGCCTGGCCTACAAGACCCGTACCGAAACGTTCAAGGTGGCCGGTGGTGAGCCCTTCGAGATGGAGGTCCGCGAGTCCGTGCACGGCCCCGTCGTCTCGGGCCTGTTCGCCCCCGACGAGGATCTCGGGCAGCTGCCCGGGGCCACGGGAGACTTCTCGGTGGCCCTGCAATGGACGGCCCTCATGCCGGGCAGGACGGCTGAGGCGTGGTTCGCGCTCAACCGTGCCACCGATGCAACCGAAGTGGCCGCGGTGGCCGCGCTCTTCGCGGACCCGGCGCAGAACATCCTCTTCGCCACCCGCCGACGGCGATGATCGGCTACCAGGCGCCCGGCCTGTACCCGATCAGGCCCATCAAGGCGGCCGACCAGCAGCCTCGGCTCACGGCCCCGACAACCAGGGGGCGGATGGGCGCTGGCCCTGGCGAGGTGGGACTCGGCTGCTACGACTGGCAGGGCTTCTACGCGCCGCAGGATAGTGCCGGCGAGGCTCAGCCCGCCTCGATGGCATCATGCACCCCGCCAACCAGCCGGTGACCCCGCAGGATGCGGGCCCGTACCCTCGGTCTTGGAGGCTATGCCCAGTACCGGTCGCAGCAGATGCGACTACCTGGCCCGGCGCGGCGGCGCAGGGTCCCGATCACGGTGGAGCAGGCCTCCCGGGCCATGCTGCTCTGACCACTCCTCCAGGCCGATGAACTGGCCCCGGCCTGACTGGTGTGAACTGACCTCCCCGAGGCTGGAGCTCCAGCAGGTGCTCGTCCTGGTACGCCGACGGCGCCCACGGGCCACCGACCTCGCAGGGCGCCCGCGATCGCGGCGGGCGGTCTACTCCACCTGGCGCACGCCGCTCTCAGCGATGAGCTGGGAGATGAGTACCCGACCGATCCCCGGCTGCTGGGAAAGCTGGTTGCCGACCTGGACAACCCCCTGTTGGGATGACACGGCCACACCGGGAGGTGGAGGACGCCTCGGTGATCATGCAGCGCGCCCAGGCGGAGGGCCGACGCCGATCTCACCGCGCAGATGGGCGAGGACCACGGGGCTGGACCTGGGGTGGCATCCACGTGAAGAAACCCACCCATCGGTTGCTCGGCGGCGAGGCCTGCCGGGATCGTGCGGAACCGCTTTCAATGCGCCCCCGCGGTGGCGGTGGGGCGCCGCTATCCCAACGCCACGTGGTTCGATCCCGCGGTCGGGACGGAGGCCGGGTGGACTACCAGGTGGTCTCCGGTGCCTCGTGCGCATGACCGTCGACATGGGCGACCTCGACGGCGCGCGTTGGGTGATCCGTCGGGGGCCTCCGGACCCTGTGGTCCCCTGTCAACGACCAGTTCGAGAGGCGTGGGCTGAGGCCGGATGTACCCATGGCGGTTCAGCCAGGGGCCATCGAGGCATCCGCGGCCCACACGCTGAGGCTGCGTCCCGCCTGATCAAGGTGATCTCCACCTATTGCCCGGCCTTCAGGCGGTAGCTTTTTCAGATTCTGATTCCGGGACCCGATCACCTTCTGGAGGAGACATGACCGATTTGCCTCACGAGGCGGAGCTGATAGAGCGCGAACCCATTTTCCACCACCACGAGCTGATCTGGGATGAGCGGTCCTTCGATGAGCTAAGATCGCCGAGGATTTCAGTGAGATCGGCGCATCGGGACGTGTTACGAACGCAAGGGAGGTCAAGAAATCGTGCTAGCCTGGCGGGAACATCTCGATTCTCTTCGACCGATTACAGGATCGAGGATGCGCATGTCGTCCCTGCTGGGGGCGGTGTCGTCCAGGTGCGCTACACCCTGCACGGTCGGGGCGGGTGACACGCCGCTCCACACGCTCTACCGTCATGAGGATCCCGGAAGGCGGTCTTCCACCAGGGCATGTTGTCCAGGGGTGCGAGCACCCCGGACCACGGAGCATGAGGACTCTCCAGCCCGCACAGGGCACATCGTCGCATGTAGCCCTGCTCTGGTGTCCGCAGGGCGCATTGACCGCGCCAGGTGTCCAAAACGGAGGAGATCAGCCCGCGGCATGCAGCGCGAGGGCGACCAGCACACTGAGCACACCAGAAACCAGCACACCGCATCGGGTCATCGCATGGTTTCGGAACACCCAGGCCACCGGGGCTTTAATCCCTCCGTTTTGGACACATCCGGCCCGGGGCGAGGGACGGCCCAAAGCAGGGGTTCCGTGGCGCAGTCGGGTGGCAGGGGTCCCACTCGGCAACGCACACCCTGCTCGACCGAGACTCCTGCTCCGGTCCTCGCTGTGGTGTCTTGGTTGCGATCAGCAGCAGGGAGATCGCAGCCGATACCGGCCTTCGCTTCATCCCTGCTCCTCGGGCGGCCCGACCCGCTCGATCGTGACTTTGACATCCGGGAAGCGCCCCGCCGGTGCCCGATCGAAGGTGACCAATCGTCCGCGGGTGGCGGGCCAGGAGGCGAGTGAGGGTCGGTCACCTGGCGGTGCCCGCGCACAGTGGCCAGGTCACCGGTCCGCATAGGGCAGAACATCGGGCCAGAACCGCCATCGGGGCATCTCATGGACGCGGCGCAGCGCGTATTGCACCTGGGCGGCGCGGTGCCCGATCCGCACCGCATAACGGGTGAAGGCTCCCCTCAACCACGGGATCAGAAGCGATCAGGTCCTCTTCCGCCAGCCCGCCTGCCCAGGACTCGGCCGCGGTGTGATGCTCATGATCGGGGACGAGCTATGGGCGATGAGGACGTTGGCGTCCACCAGGTGGGTGCTCATTCGCTCTCCGCCGAAATCAGCGACCTCACCGGCGGTATGGGTCGTGCCCGTGCGCAACTGGGGAGGCCGGTGACGGGACTGGTGCTGATCCCCGCCCCAGGTCCTCGACCTCGGACTGCTCGAGCCCCAGGGCGGTCAGCTCGCTGATCATGAATGACAGCGAAACTCCGCGGGCCGCGGCGGTTCGCGAACTCGTTGGTGCAGGGCCGGGGAGATCAACCGTGGTGCGCATGATGCGAGCTACTGCATCACTGCGATGCAGTAGCCCGCATCGATCTGCCCTGAAGGCGGTCGGCGCTGCGCCCCGACCGCCTCGGCTGCCCCGGCCGCCGAGCAGTTGCCGACGGCAGACGCGCAGCACGTACCATGTGCCCGTGCTGCACAGACTCTCCACCTCCTTCATCCGCACCCTGCGCGAGGACCCTGCCGACGCCGAGGGTCGCCAGCCACCGGCTCTGGTGCGCCTGCTACATCCGCCGCGCCGCGCCCGGTTTACACACACTGGCTGCCGCTGGGGCTGCGCACCCTGCGCAGATCGCGAGGTCGTGCGCGAGGAGATGGACGCCATCGGTGCCCAGGAGGTCCACTTCCCGCTCTGCTGTCAGCCGACCTACAAGGCGAGCGGGCGCGCTGGGAGCGGTGCGGCACTCTGTTCACCCTCACCGGTCGCAAGGACAACGACACCTCCTGGCCCCCACCCACGGGGAGATGTTCACCCTCCTGGTCCAGGACGTGTGCTCCTCGTACAGGGATCTGCGCGATCATCTGCAGATCCAGACCAAGTACCGCGATGAGCGCGTCCGCGCGCCGACACTCATCGCATGACCGCGGAAGGTTCGTCATGAAGGACTCCTGCTCGCTTCATTTCGACATGGACGAGGCGGGCCTGGAGCCTCTATCTGGCTTCACCGCGACGCCTACGAGCACATCTTCGCCGTCCAGGACTGGACTACACGGTCAACGCCAGCCGCGCCATGGTCGGTCCCACCGAGAATTCCTCAACCCTCGCCGATCGGCGAGGACACCTTCGTGCGCTCGGCCGGCGGCTGCGCACGCATAGCGCCGGAGCCGTCGTCACTGCTCGCCCCGCGAGCCCTTGGACGCCGGCGCCGTGCCGCCCACGCGCGTCGTCATTACGACACACACCATCGAGGACCCACTCGTGGCGCTGTGCAGCCGAAGCGCACTACGTGAGGACGCCCGGGCGTGGACCGCCGCCGACACCCTCAGAACGTCGTCGTGCCTGACCCACCCGGACGGCGCCGAGGGGCTGCTCGTCGTGCAGGCCTGCCGACCGCAGGGTCGTTGTGAGCGTCATCATGACAAGCCGCCGTCGCGGCCGGTCGAGATGGCGGCCGGCGAGGACTTTCGCGGTCACCCGAGCTCGTGCGCGGATACATCGGCACCGCCATCGGCCCCAGCTCGCCCCCTGCGGCGCGTCGAGACCGTGAGAGAACGGCATCAGGCGCCCCACCGGCTCCGTGCGCTATCTGCTCGAGTCCGCATCGTGGACTGGCGTCAGCGGCTGGGTCACCCGGCGCCAACAGGTCAAGGCGCGTGCTCCACCTGGTCCAGCCGCGACTTCGACGCCGACTGGCACGATCGAGGGCCGCCGAGATCCGCGACGGGGACCCGGCCGGTTAACTCGAGGCTGACCGCTGGCCCGCGGCATCGGATCAGGCACATCTTGCTTCGCCCTGGGGCGGAAGTACTCGAGGCGCTGAGGGCTGGGCGTCCTGGACAGGCGGCAAGGCCCACCACATCGTCACCATGGGCTCCTACGGCATCGGCGTCTCCCGCGTCATGGCGGCGCTGGCTGGGCCAATCGATGAGCACGGTGACCTGGCCCGCCAGGATCGCCCCCTGCACGTCCAGATCCTGGCACCGGCAGATGACGCCGTCTTCGAGACCGCCGACGCTCTGGCACGAGCACTGGACGCCGAGGCATTGAGGTCCTCTCGACAGCCGTCACCGGGTCTCCGCAGGCGTGAAGTTCGCCGACGCCGAGCTGCTGGGCATGCCTACACCGTCGTCAATGGGCGCGACCTGGCCGAGCATGGCACGGTCGAGATCCGCGACCGCCGCAGTATTCGGCGCCCCGGGTATTGTGCTCGCAGGCGCGCCGCCGAGGAGATCGCCGATCTCGCGAAACCCCTCACGCTCCTGAGGGGCGGTGCTGCGGCCGGGGGCCCGCAACCGCCACTGAGCCCGCTCGCCTCACAACGGCGCTGGGCGCCCCGTTGCGCGGGCTATCCGGGTGACCTCGACGCAGGCCCGATGACGGCGCGGCCTCCACCTGGTCGCCCGCCCGGCGCCAGCGAAGACCGTGTCGGCCTGGCCCTGGCCGCCGCAACGGAGCGCCGCGCCTGAATCTGACGCCCACCACCGTCATCCGCGCCCGGTGGGCGGGCGGGCACCCGTTCTGCGCAAATGACCGCCCGCGATCAGCGACTGCGCTCCCAGCGCCGGGGAGGGAGCCCGCGACGACCGTCCTGACCTACCAGGCGCTGTCGGTGGTGAACCCAGCACGACTTCCGTGGGAGGCGGCCGCCCGCAGCCGCTGGCTGGACGACCTGGCGGCGATGGTGCGCACCCCGGCGAGCCGACACACGGCTCGCGCCTTGGCCGCCGACAATCCACGCCGCCTACGCGCGGACTGCGCTCGCGCGCCGCCACCATCCGGGCGCATCACGACGAACTCGATATTGACGCCGTCGCCGCGCTGCTGGCCCCGGCGCGCTGCGAGCGCTGGTTGCTCATCATTTTTGCCGGCGCGGCCACGATCGTCCTGGACGAGTGCCACCATCTGCGCGCCCACTGGGCCGTCGTCGTCCACTACCTGCGCCGCCTCGCCGCCGCGGTGCGGCGCCCTGATCGGGCTGGCCGCCACCGAGCCCAGCAGCGAGGACCGATCCTGGCGTCGCTACCGGGCCCTACTGGGTGAGGTCGATGCCGAGTGCCATCCCCGCGGTCGTGCGATCGGCCATCTGGCCCCGTACCGGCCCCTGGCCTGGTTCACCTGCCCACGCCGAAGGGAACCTCCTTCTGACCACCGCCGGGCTGAGCTGCGCCATCGCAGCGCCCAGTATCTTCTCGCACCCGACGGCATCGACTACCTCCTGGGCCTGGTCGCGCCGGGGCTGGAGCCGACGCCTCGCGCCAGCGCCGGCGCGGGCGGCAGCCTCGCTCGACCGCTCGCCCCCGACGATCCCGCTGCTGGTGCGCGCGCCCTGGCTGCAGGCTTCGACGACGACCCGGGCCTCGCCGCGGCAGGCCGGGCTCTCCTGCGCCGCACGCACGACTACACCCGACCCGCTCAAGCGCTCGATGATTCCACTCCTGCCGGGTCGATGCCCTTGACGCCGCCGAGGGCTGAGATGCTCGCCCGCTACGCCCTGGACCGCCTTCTGACCGACCCGCCACGCCGCAACGAGTGGGCGACATGCGCCGGGCGCAAAGCTTCCGGGCTACGTGACCGACTCGGGATCCTTTTCGCCACTTTCGCCCTGGATGTCATCACCGCCACTCCCGGGCCAAGGACGCCGCCGTCATCGACATTCTGCGCCATGAGCTGGAGGCTCTGGGGGCAACTGGGGCCGTGGTCGTCACCGACGCCGCCGACGCTCACGCCCCACCGGGCCCTTGACGTCCTCGTGTGGGTGTCGACGGGCCGGCAGTACGCCGACGCCGCGGGCGGCGCGGTGCTGCTTCAACGCGATCCTGGCCGATACGACGCTGCGCGACCTGCACCCGATCTGCTCACCTCTCCTCCACCTGCGCCTGGCCCACGGCGACGACGAGCTCCTGGGCACCTGCGCGCATGCCGGCCTGGGCTGCCCGCCCCGACGACGACTGGTCGCTGTCGCGACCGGCGGCGGCGTGAGCGGTCTGAACCTCGTGCTCGCGGTGAGCAGGCTTTCATCCGCCTCGGTGCCCGTGCGTCTGGTCGTCGGCACTCGCGGACTGCTCGAGGAGGGGTGGGACTGCCAACCGTCCAACACCCTGGTGGATACGGCAGCCGTCACCACGTCCACGGCCGTTCAACAGCTGCGGGACGCACGCTCCCGCCTGGATCAGCCTGGCGGCAAGGTCGCCCACAACTGGTCCGTCGCCTGCCTGGTGCCTGCCGGCTCCGAGGCTGCGATCCACGGATCTCGACCGCCTGCGCCGCAAAGTAGTCGCCTGTGGGCATTGTTCTGCCCGACCCCGATGCCGGTGGCGATTCGGGCCCCAGGCCGGGGGCGCCGGTGATCAGACCGGATTGGCCGACGTCCTGCTCCCCATAGCGCCGTGCCCTGGACTGTGTGTCGAGGCCGGTGCGACGCAGAGACATAACCGCCACCAGCACCGCGACTGTGACCACGCTCGGTGATCGACAGGCCAGAGCCCGCTGGTCGGTCGGCATACTCCGGCGGGCTTTCGCCGATGGCGGCGAAGTGCGACGTTTACGTCGAGCACGCTACGCAGGCGGGGCGCGCGCCCTGGGTCGTCCGGATCCGCGCGCGCGCGGCGGCCTGCTGCGCCACGGCACCCCGGCCTTCTGGACGGTCGCCGCCGTGCGGTCTGGCCACCATGGGCGAGCACGACGCGATGCCGTCGGGTCGGAGGCAGTGGTCAAAGCGATGCTCGTCCTGACGGACAATAGGCAGGCCGGCATCGGCGGTGCGCATAGCCGATACCGTGGTTCTGCCGGACTGGACGGCATCGGCGGCGCACTGAGCACGCGCTTCGCCGACGCCTAGCCGAGCGCGCCGCTGGCCACCGCGGCTTTTCAGCCGTTCGTGCTGAGCGGCGCCCCTGACGCGCCCAGCCCGGCCCGGCGGCTGACCACGGGCCGTGCGCCGGATAACTCGGACGTGGCGTCTCCAGGTCTGGAGCGGGGCGCAGCCTGCATACCACCCGTGCCCACGTCGCTCGCGGGTCGCCATGACCGTTCGCGCAGGCCTGGAGCCGGTACGTCGGTCGTGCCAGCGGGTGCGCCTGGTGCGCGATGCCGGTGACGGCGGCGCTGCTGGCCAGCCGAGGCGGAGGCGGGCGCCGGCGCGTCGCCGTGCGGCGCGCTCGTCGCTGGATCGAGCCTCGGGCCTCGGCGACTGAATGATGACTGGTGAGGATGTCCGCTCTCGGGAGAGCCGAGGCCGGTGAGGCGGCTGTCCGGGCTGATCGACCGGCAGGGCAGGCCTGATCGACCGGCGAGCCGGACCGATCGAGCGGAGGCGCTGTCCGGGCGAACCGTCCACCGTGGCGCCACGCCTGCGCCCGCAGGCTCGCCTCGGCGGCCGCGTTGATAGCCAGGTGATCGCCGCGCCGCCATTCGCACCACGCCGGCGACCTCCGCGTCGACGACAGTGGTCCAGAGCCCGAGACGCGCCCGGGTCACATCGAGCAGGCGTCGATCCGCCGCCTGCTCCGGAGGCGTAGGCGGACGGGCGGGTGTCCCTGCCCCCGAGCGCAGCGAGTCCGAGACGGAGCCGTTGGCGCAGGCGGCGTCCTCGATCGCACGGGCGCGCTGGTCGTCGTGCTGCGCGCCGCCGCACCTCCTGGAACGCATGGCGCGCGCCGCGTCGTGGGCCTGCAGCACCGTTCCCGGCATGGGCGCATCTGCGGGGTTGTCCGTCCGATATCGACCGAGTCGGGATTGGGCGACGCCTCGCAGCAGCGGGCCACGGCCGAGGCGTACGGGCGCGCGTCCGGCGTCTCGGAGGCCTGGGGAGGCCGCCGCCGATGCCTGCGTCGCGCCCTCGGTCCGGCATTGTCACCAGCTCCTCGGAGGTGAAGCGGGTGGGGTTCGGAGGTGTGGGAATCGGCGAGGCGGTGGGACAGCGGAGGTGCGCGCGATCACGGCTCCCAGACCCCGCCGAGGGCGTCGGCGAGCTGCGCGCGCAGCCCAGGTCGGCCACGCTCGGCTCCCGGTTTCCGTCGGCACCGCTTGCCCGGCGACGACGTCGGCGGTCGAGGCGATGAGGGAGGCGCGTCGCGCCAGCGAATCGCGAGTCGATTCGGATGCCGGTGGCATGGGCGGCGGGGTCAGGCGCGCGCCGGTGCCCAGGCGGATGTCGCAGCCGGTGGTCAGGGAGGGGCCAGCGCAATGGCCGCGAGCGCTCACCCCGCCGCCGCGCAGTGCATGCCGTGGGCGACGCCCGCCTGCGCTCGTGCGGACCGGTGCGAGAGCCTGAGGAAGAGGAGGTCAGATCGCATGCTGCTGGCGAATCCTCCACGATCCTCCACGGACGGTGGCATGAGATTCTGATTCATTGACCGCGGTCACCAGGGTTCCCGCAGCGGCCCTGACCGGCCTGCGGGAGGAGCGCGACCGGGAGGATCGCGCATGGCCGACGCGAGTACGCAGGCTGACCGAGCTGCTCACCCCGTCGTCCGGGGCGCCGCCTTTCTCGAGGGCATCCAAGACGACTCGGGCCCGGGAGGTACTCCACCGTGCGGGTTCTGGTCGACCTCCCCGATGGACCCGGAGGCTGGGCCTGAGCGCGCGCTGACCGAGGTCTCCGCGCCGTGTCGGCGGCCCTCGGCGGGCGGACGGTCGGGGTCCGGTACCTGCTTGAGGTGTCGACTCCCGGCGCGCGCTGAGCTGAGCTTTTACCCGCGTCATTTCCGCCGTGCGGTGGGGCGACGATCGAGGCTGACGGTGGAGGACACTGAGGGCGCTGAAGACGCTGAGGACACTGAGGGCGCTGAAGACCTTTGAGGACACCGGCACTGAGGGCATGACGGCGCTGAGGCTGGGCTCACCCGGCTGACCGGCGGCACCGTCGCGGCCGCCGACGACGACTCGGTCACCCCTCCGGATCGACGGCCATGAACGCGTCAGTGTCAGCTGGGACGACATCCGGCAGGCGCGTATGGTCGTCATCTTCTGATTCTTCGAACGCTTCCGACTTCGCGAACCATCGGCGGCGGTCCCGAGCGCGGCACAGGCGGCGCCCGCCCGGCGCGCGCCAGGACGAGAGAGGACACTGAGGAACCATGGACGTCAATATGCCGGAGCTGAGCGGCTGACGAACTCGGCATTGATCTGGACACCCTTCTGCCCGCCATTGAGGACGCCATCCTGGGTGCCTATACCAAGGTTCCCGGAGCGATCCGCGGCGCCCATGTCCGGAATCGACAGAAGGACCGGTCCACGCTGACCACGTTCTCGCCGAGGTCGATGAGGAGGATCAGCCCACGGTACTTCGACGACACCCCTGACGACTTCGGGCGCATCGCCCGAGCACGGCCCGCTCCGTCATCGTCCAGCGTCAGGACCGGCGCGACTTCGAGGTGCTGGGCACCTTCAAGGGACAGAGTCCGGCGAGCTCATCTCCGGCGTGAGTCCGGCAGGGGCGGGACCCGCGCGTGGTCTACGTGCGCCTGGATGAGGGCACGAGGATCATGCCTCCCGCAGAGCAGGTGCCGGCGAAGCCGCGCTACCGGCACGGCGACCACGCCGCCTACGTCACGGAGGTCTCGCGCGGTTCGAGGCACGGTCATCCTGTCGCGCACCACCCCGGTCTGGTGCGCAAGCTCTTCGACGGGTCCCCGACTCGCCTCGGCGATAATCGCGAGATCGTCTCCGGTCGCCAGGGAGGCCGGGCACCGCTCAAGATGGCGGTGCGCTCACCCGGGTGCGCGGTGTGGGCGCCAGGGCGCCTGCATCGGTCCGATGGGTCGGCGGGTGCGCGCGCGGTCATGGCGGGCTGGGCGGGGAGAAGATCGACATCGTCGACTATTCGAGAATCGGCGCTTCGTCGCCAACGCCACATCCCCGGCTGCAGATGCGTCGATGACGATTATGCGACGCGGAGGGTTCACGCGCTGTGGTCCCCGACTTCCAGCTCTCCTGGCCATCGGCAAGGAGGGGGACGAAACGCCCGTCTGGCCGCGCGCCTGACCGGTTGGAAGATCGATATCACGCCGACGCCGAGTCCAGCGAGAGGTCGCTCCGGAGTTACAGCTCGCGCCGCCGACGTGACTGAATCTCAACTAGCGGTGCTCAGGACTGAGGGCGGCCCAGGGCCTGACAACGGTAGACTCTCGCCGGGTCTGTCCATGGGCCGTCCGTCTCCCTCGGTGAGCCGGTGCGCTTGGCCGGCGGCCCGAGCAGCGAGCGGAGGACGATGGAGGAACCGGAGGGACGCAGCGTGTCGGTGCCAATGACGATGCATGTGCCCGCGCGCGGATTGCGTCGGCTGCCGGGCTCAGGGCCCCAGACGGGCACAGCTTCTGCGCGCCTGGTGGGGGCGGGGCGGTCAGCGGCTGATGATGGTCGCGGGCGGGCGGTCATGCCCGGACGCGGCGCATGGATTCATCCCGACTCCGCGTGCTTCGCTCTCGCGGAGCGCATCAGCGCGTCTTCGGACGCGCGTTTGCGAGCGCAGTGGGTCACCCGATGCTGACCCCCGTGCGCGACTGGATGCGCCTCTTACGAGGCGGGTCGGGTCGGGCGCGACGCACCAGTTCCTCCGCGGGACCGGCGACCGACTAACAAGGCGGGTAGGAAGCTGGGTGGGCACCCGGTGAGTGCCGGCGATGAGCTGCCTCTGAGGCGCCACCCTGATCCGGGGTGGAGCGCGGACAGGAGAAAAGTGGCTGCTAAACCACGCGTTCATGAGCTCGCGAAAGGCTCGACCCCTCTGGCAAGAAGATCACCTCGAAGATGATTCTGGCCTGGCTCAAGGACCAAGGAGAGTTCGTCAAGGCGGCCTCCTCGGCGGTGGAGCCCCCGTCGCTCGCAGGAGTCCGCGAGCACTTCGCCTCCTCAGGCCGCCCTCGGCGCAGGCTCCTCCAGCGCCGGCGTCGGCGGCGTCCGGCGGGTGAGGCGCGCCGGGGCAGGCCCGCGGCTCCCCAAACCGGGGGCGCACCGCGGCAGCCCCGCCCCAGGGGCGCATCCGGGCCCGCTGGGTCGACCCGCGTCCTCTGCGTCTGGATCCGCCGGGTCCCGCTGCACACCGTCGAAGCAAACGTCGAAGCCGGAGTCCCAAGCGCACCTCATCCGGCAGCGCCCGCGGCACCGAAGGCTCCCAAACCCGCTCCCCCGTCCCGGTGTGGTGGCAGCGGTCCGACTCCGGCGGCTCCGAAGCCCAAGCCGGCGGCCGAGAACAAAGAGCGCCGAGGCAAGAGCAGTGCGCCGACGCCCGGCCCGCGTCGCGGGTCGCGCCGACTCGGTCCGCGTCCCGGCGCGCCGCGTCCGGGCAACAACCCTACCTCCTCAGGGCATGCCCCGCGGCGGTCGTGGACGCGATCGCACGGGCCAGAGCGATCCGCGTCGGTAGCCCGCGATCCGGGCACGCTTAACCCCTATGCCTCCTCCCCAGGGCGGCATGCCCCGCCCCGGCAGTTCGAGCGAACGGCGTCCGGCGGCGATCGGTCCGGTGCAGGGCCTCGTCCGGCAGTGGTCGTCCGCAGGGGCGGTGCCGGAAGGAATCCCAAATCCGCAGGGGCTCCGCGTCCAGGAGGGCTCGTTCCGAAGACGTGATCCGGGGCACTCCTCCGTCGCGCGTCCCGGCGCCCCCGCCCGTGGCGGCGGGGCGACCGCGGCAGCCGTCCCGGCGGAGGCCGCGGCTGACTCCGGCGGCGGCGGTGGTCCCCGCAGTGGCGGCGGCTTCGGCGGCGGGCCTCGCGGTGGTTGCGCGGTGGCCACCGGTTCCCACGCAGGGCGCTTTCCGGACGCGGCGGTGGAGCTCCTCGCGGGCGCAAGGTCCAGGCGCGCAGCGCCAGGTTCGAGCGGCAGGTGCGCCGTCGATCGGCGGCGTGATCGTTCCGCGCGGTGATGGTCGACCCGATCGGTGCGCCGGGGTGCGACAGCGGACCTGGCGGAGAAGATCAACGCCAATCCGCAGCCCTGGTCACCGTGCTCTTCCACCTGGCGAGATGACCTGACCTTGCCCATTCCTTGATGAGGACACCTTCTCTCCTGCTGGGCGCCGAGGTTGGGCTGCAACGTCCGAATCGTCTCGCCGAGGACGAGGACCGCGAGCTGCTGGGTCCTTCGACATCGACCTGCTGGAGGCCGAGGCCGGCGGGACGACACCGATCAACCGCGCCCGCCCGTGGTCACCGTGATGGGACACGTCGACCACGGTAGACCAAGCTGCTGGACGCCATCCGCTCCACAGACGTGGTCGCCGGCGAGGCCGATTGGCATCACCCAGTCCATCGGCGCCTACCGGGTGCGCGTGGACGCGAACGACGAGATCCGCCGTCTGTCATCGGTACCCCGGTCACAAGCCTTCACGGCCATGCGCGCCCGCGGTGCCGGTCACAGACATCGCGCGATCCTCGTGGTGGCCGCCGATGACGGCGATCATGCCGCAGACCGTTGAGGCGCTCGCCACGCCCGGGCCGCGATATTGCCGATCGTGGTGAAGCCATCGCGCAAAGATCGACAAGGAGGGCTCCAACTCGGAGAAGATCCGCGGGCAACTCACCGGTACAGTCTGGTGCGGGAGTACGGCAACGACACCATGTTCGTCTGAGATCTCGGCCAAGCAACGTCTCAACATCAGCACTTTGCAGGCCGTCCTGCTGGCGATGCGGCGCTGGATCTGCGCCAGTCGATACGGACGCCCGTGGTGTCACCATCGAGGCCAAAGCTCGATCGGGGCCGCGAGCCGTTACGACGGTTCTGGTCGAGCGCGGCACGCTGCGCGTCGGCGACGATCGTCATAAACGGCGCTTTCGAGCACGTGCGCGCCATGTTCGACGAACACGGCGTTCTCTGGATGAGGTAGGGCTGGCCCGGCGCGGCCGGCGCTCGTCCTGGGGCTGACCAGCGTGCCGAGCGCCAGCGACTTTCGCCTAATCGTCGCCCGACGACCACGGCCCGCCAGATCGCGGACAAGCGCGAGAGCGGCCGAGCGTGCCCGCCCTGCTGACCAAGCGCCGCAAGCGCGTGTCCTGGAGAACCTCGCGACGTCTCAGGAGGGCAGGTCGACACACCAACCTTGTCTCAAGGGCGACGCTCCGGTGCGGTCGAGCCCTGGAGGGCTCTACTCAGATGAAACGTCCCGGCGAGGTGGCACTGCGCGTCATCCACCGCGTAAACATCACGCAGAACGACGTCAACCAGCCACGGTGGACTCCGCCGTCATCATCCACGGCGGCTTCAACGTGCGCCCCGCGAACACAAGTGGCCAACTTGCCGATCGCGAGAATCGACGTGAAGTTCTACTCGGTCATCCACAACGCGATCGAGACGTCGAGTCCGCCATGAAGGAGCATGCTCAAGCCCATCACGAGGTCGAGCTCGGCACCGCGGAGATCAACAATACGTAACTGAA
>BNJS01001636.1_pt1 | contig 88338 bp, 109 predicted proteins | sample 8540461 | NCBI WGS metagenome assembly BNJS01 (sample SAMD00202454, study PRJDB9452) | human saliva metagenome | isolation source: human saliva | place: Japan
TTTTCAGACGTGTTGAATTTGTGGGTATTTTGCTTATATGGTGAAAATGGAAAGAAAATACTTTTAGCCGTTGATATATAAAATAGTTTTTGTCGACATTGGTACTAAGAGGCAGTTTCGATGATTCCTTAGTAGCCAAAAAAAAGTTGAGCAACTTTTATGTCTGAGGGTTATAGAGTTATTTTACAAAAGATACTCGATAGGATATTTATCGACTCAAGAGAATCAATCTGCCTGTTAAGCATTGTATCAACCTGGGCGCGGTTGGGAACTTGTTGAAGACAGGATATACAAATGGCATAACTTGGTGGTTGGCTTGATTTGGAAGTATGGAACTTGCGAATTGGTTGTGAGATATAAAAGATCCTATTAAAGAGTGCTTTCCTGGGACTTTGTACTGATATTTGGCTATGTGCACTTTTGATTAAAAGCTCGCTTTACCTGAGGTCTTACTGAAAGTTTGTTCGGACTGTTGTTGCAGTGCTCAGCTGCTCATAGCTTCTGCCAGTATGGCAAGTTGTAAATAAAAGTCGAGAAGAGTAGTCAAAATGATGAATCAAGTGGACCTGTTGATTACCTCTGCTTTGTGATATAAAGGAGTAGTCTTACCCTCTTTTTAACGGCATCCTTCATATGTTTAACGAATAGTTGGGTGTGATTTCATTTAATTCGCATTTGAATCCGTAGTCTTTTCCTTTTCGGGAACTTCTTTGGTTACCAGAATTACTTTTTCTTTAATCGTGTTATATCTATTAATTCTCTGCTCGATTTCATATACTTTATCTTTATATAAGATCTCATGTAATTTTCAACGTTACTTTCTAATGGTACAGGTATTACTATAATTAAGTTTACCTATATCTTCGTATCTTTGTCAAAACCAGACTTTCGATCAATCCAGTCCTCAGCATCTTTGATAAAAGGCAGGGGTCATCTGCTAATACTGCTTCGATGTTTTCCGGGATAACTACACCAACACAGATTTTCGGTGTTGAAGTCAGATCGTTTTGCTTTATCGAGGCTAAATCTGCAATTTTCTGTCTTTCAGTTCTGTTAAAATCGACATCATCAGCCTGAGTCTCCTTAAGCAACAGCTTGTACGCCGTCAAATGATGTTCACGGGATATGCCAGTTGATAGGATCCGATAGGTGAATTCACCTGGTCTCAGTTATAAATGAATTGATATATTCAAACTCCGGTCCGTGATCTCTACATCGACTCCACCCAGTATATTAATAGCATCAACAACTGATTTCAGTTAAGCGTGATATAATCATCAATTTCATAATAACGCTACGCTCTAATGTTTCTACAGCTTGTTTATGACCACCTAAAAATATCAACACCATTCAGTTTATGATACTTTCGCGCATCGTCATACTGTAGGTATCTCTGTATATTGATATAAAGATTTATTGTCTCTTTTGCAATGCTCTTTGTTTATATTTAGATAATATCAACATCCGCTAAAGCGCCTGCCTCAATGTTCCTTCTCTTGGTCGACACCGAATAACTGACTGTGTGTATAATAGCCGCTTTGCTTATATAAAAAACCATAAGCAAGTATATGAAAAACCTAAAAGTGCTAAAAAGGAAAACTACATCCCGAATATCTTTTGAACTTACGGATCTTTTTACGGTTTGATTTTTGCTGGGTTACTATGTTTTTCATGTCTTACTAAATTATGGGATTTGTTTCTTTCTTTTTGATGTCGTTTTTTGTTGGGGAGCAGGGTTTTTGTCGACCTTTTTTGCGTACTGTGCACTGTTTTACTTCCTTAGGCTTTTTCTTAACAACATGTATATTTTTTACAGATGTTTTCGGGTATCTTCCTACCTCTTCTCTTGTTATGGAAAAGCTCCAAATTATTTGGCGAATTGGCCAAACAACATTTTCTTGATACATTGCTTTATAATCTTTTCTTGCTATTGCAATATCAAGTTCTTTTGAGGTAGTTTTCTTCTCTCCCTTAATACTCTCTTCTTTTCAACCATTTTTTATTTAAAAGTATCATTTTCAGAACCTGATGAATCTCAAAACCCCTCCTTGCTCTGGATATTGAATATTAATATATTTTCCAGTCGCATTCACTGGGAGATCTGCGTTTCTTTAGTCTCGCCAGATAGAACCTATATCTTCTCTTCTCTTCTTTATCATCACCAGTGTATATCTTCATCATCTCATAAATAAAACTTTCTTTAATACAAACAATTTATTTGTCTTTTTGATATTTATATATGATCTTAGTAGAGATTCACTAGCCTTCAAATCCCCGTCTACTGCTGTTGATACATAGATCAGTAGCTTTTTGAATCACTCCAATGTTTATTGGAATAATAATTGTAATAACTTGAACGTATCTTGATTTTGATCATCAGATCCTTTGCCTTATCTTTCATGGTATATTCTGTGCTTCCTGTAGCGCTTGATTCGTGTCTTCTTCATCGGCGTTCACGAATACTGCAGCTTCGGTGTATCGTGTTCCGCTTAAAGCGCAATCCGCACGTCTTCCTATAATTACACAAGACTCATTATCTGCTATTTGTTTATAATAGCATCCAAATTGAGCAAGAAAAGGTCTTACTTTGTGGTTGATAAAGGCATATCGAGATATGAAGAAGTATAGTATAAACCGAGTGAATAAGTATCCGTACCAATGAATACAAGCTGCTGTTAGTGGGTCTTTCATCATGGAGACTCAAAAGCTCCTGACATATTCCGCTGTTTTTGCCGCAGCTGCTAAAAGCTCTTTATCATAAAATTTAATACCGAGTTCTTTGCTAAAAGTTCACCCTATCTCTTTTCCGCCACTTCCCGCCTGACGATCCTATAGTATTAACCAAGTTGCGCTTTTGTATCCGTGCTCCTCTCTAATCATCTGTATTATAATTTAGTTAACAGCTCTTTAAAATTAATCCGGCGGTTCAGAATCCAAACTCAACGTATTCGTAATGATGTTCCCGGATGCTATAAGGCAGTGTGTCTTGGCATGTAGGCATTGCCCTGTAAATTAGTGACTGAACTCCCGTATATACCGTCTCCCAAAAAGGATGCAATAGCCATATGTACTCTTATTTGATGTGTTCTTCCGGTTTTCCAGTACATTCAATGTATGTATGATTTTTTTGTATCTTTCCAAAACTTTATACTTAGTATAAGCGTATTCAATCCTAACTGAAAATTTTTTCTATCGGAATGATGATGTCTTATATAATTCTACTACTCGTTTTCTTCTTTTTATAACTCCATTAACAATTGCATGATATTTGACTTTCCATGCTATGTTCTCTCAATTGATCTTCTGACAAATTATGAGGTATCATTTACACACACTATCAAAAGTCTGTGGTATCCTTATCTCTATCTATAAAACATTCGGTCTTAAAACCCCGTTGATGGTAAAATCATCTTTGCACAATGATACATTAAGCGTTGACTAATATTTCCTGCAGTATGTTGTTGGCGGGATATTCTGCCATTCCCTTGGGTTTATTAGCTATTATATCATCATCTTCTGTGTATGTCAAAGGTATATTCTCAGCTTCTATATCAAACTTACCGGGATCCGGTGTTGTGCAAATATTATCACCGAGACTTACTTTATAACTTCTTTTAACTGCTTTTCCGTTAACAAGTATAACGCCGTCCTTCGTCAGTTTTGTGCCGGGACTATGAACCACTACCTGCAAAGATTTATATAATTATCTATCTCCGGATTCAACTAATTATTTGTTACTCTAATTTTATTTCTTGTCATTATTCTTTATTTCTTATAAAACTAAATCCTCTTCTTTATATATGCAATAACATATTATCAGAAACAGCCGTAGCAATACTTATATACATGTCTGCAACGTTAAAATCAGGAAATCTATGGGGCGTATACTATGCCGAAATCAACTACATATGCGTACATAACTCTGTCTATAAGATTACCTACCGCACCCCGAAAATATGAAACATATTATATAAAATGAGGGGCATATATTTATTTTAAGGCCATGAGTTTTGAATACGATTATGGTATATTACGAGCAGCCTCCAATACCGTTATTATATAAAAGGCATTGTTTACCCTGTAAAATGCTGAGCTGCGCGGTGTTCTCTGAGATAATAAAATTCCAAAACAGCTTACTTATCAGTAGCATGAGGAGGCGTCCTTTTAAGTTTGTGACCGCAAGTATTTTGGTGTATCTGTCAATAATACTTACCGCTATACAAACGATATAACAAAAACAATATAATTTAGTCCTCATATTTTGCCGTTATTGTTCATAAATTATACTCTTTAGCCCTTCTCTCATCTCTTCCATGCACGCTGTCATCAATAAAGCCTCTCCTATAGATTTTATAAAGGATGATTTTATTTCACGAGCTCATCTGTCGCTTCAGAGTTGCCTTTGAAATCGATTCAGCATCTATATTGTTGCCTTAATTTTGATATCTAAATCAAAGTATTAAATAAATTCTCTATTCTTTTTCTCATCTAAGCGTCAATTTCTCTTCATACTTATACTAAGCTGCAATACATGATCTAAAAACGACATTGCCCGTGGCTTGGCTTAAAGGATTAAGTTTGCTTTTTCTCTGTCATGCCAAGTGTGTGTCCGAAAAATTAAAGCAGGCTCTCGCACCTTTTTCTCTTGGATCCTCTTCTACAACAGCCTGTAGCATCAGCTTTATAAAACATGTGAGCCTGTCTTTGGAATTTTCCTTTTATCACTGTCTCTTTCCAATACGTCAAAATGAATCATCTTTGAGTTATGTAGCCTTTATTAGTTTCTGACGCCGAAGAAAACTCGTATTGCGCAAGTGTTTTGTAGGTACTGATATTGGTACTAGACTAAAGAGAGCGGCATGTGAAAAGCACCTATAATATTCTTATAAGACATAAAATCAACGCGGTGCTACCGCCTATGCTTGAATCGGCCTGAACCGACAAAGCTGAGTGGTATGTAGCACAATCTTGCTCCCTCATATAGCATGCCGCTCATGTCGCGGTCACCGACAACCCCCACCACCCTGGTGCCACAAGAATATCGTTCCTGTCAAATTTGTTATCAATAAAATTTATATCTAGTACCGTGTCTAAGCATAGATGCTTCAGCACCAGTAAAATTGTGCTACTACATTATCGGAAAACCTGTTAAGAATTGATTCTAATTCTTTTTATATATAGAGAGATACGTTGGTATCTTCTAACTATGCAATCTGTTGACTTTATTTAATTCAAGCGTGAGATCGCTTCTGAAAGTTTGACGTCTCTATATCATGTTACTTGCAATTCCTCATCATAATTAACAGTGAAAATCGTCCTATAGGTTCCTCAATTCCATATTTAATATTTGTGCTTACCCAAAATCCGAGTGATATATAAATTAAATCACTATTCATATTGCTTTATTTTACTAATAGTTTGCCTTTTTACTAATTTTTCAATATCTGAATATATAAATCTTCCAGACTCTCTGTCCATCTGTATTCGGCGACTTGCAATATTGTGTTACGGCGGATTTATAAATACTTTGTCCGAATCGATCAAGGCTCAATGGCTGGTCCTTGAAATATTATAAGAAGATACAATAGAATCCAGCTGGACGAAGCGATATTAATATTTTTCTTTAATATTATTAGTGAAATCTATCGATTTAAAATCTGTTTTGTCTGAGTGACTTTATTATGTTTTACATCAGTTAAACTATCTGTAATAATATTGCTTACGACTTTCAACACATATACATATGTGATCATCAAATATGCACAAATAATAAAACCATGTCGCATATCCCTGTTCATAATGCGCAAATAATACTCAGCAAAACTGAATTTCGGCAAATTTGGTGTTTTTTATTATTTACTTGCAATGGAGTAAACAAATTCTTCCTCTTCTATTTCTTCAAAATCACCGAAAAAAACAAACGATCTTTCCTTTCACATAGTCATGCCACTCCAACATTTTTATAGAAACTTGGGTGAAGCGCTCTAATAGATTGAAAAGGCAGTTTTCATATAGTCAAAAACTTCCAGTATGAGTTATGGCCACTGGAATAGGCCCACCAATAAAGCCAGATCGCTGATCCCTATTAATTAAAAGTACATATACTCTTTTCGATTCATAGTATGACATTCTCACATTAGAAATTAGTAGATTCGTTGATTCAGGATTGATCAAGCCCGAAAATCACCGACAGATCAACTGATGAAGTGTCGCCACAAATATGGCGTTGATCTGTTTGTCGCTTGCCGTTCTGTATATGTTGGACGGGTAAGAATCAAAGAATCCTTTTGAGCTAAAGTCGGTTTGCGTACCTTACGCTGCGCATATTTAATTACTCTGCAGCTTTACCATGCTACCAGAGCGTTTGCTTGCGCGAGCGTCGAACATCTCGGATGTTAGGACACCAGTAGCAGTTCCGCCTGTTGCGTCTCAGCGTGGTGATAATGTGGTGCTGATGATGCCTATATGAAACTTACCGGATGATGTTCTGGCTGTCTTATCTTCCGCGATCTCATCTTTATAATAATCATTATGCTTTTGAGATGCGGAGACTTTACACATGCTGTGTTTTCTTCCTCGCTGCTCGTCATAATCTTCTTCATCATCATACTCTTCGTCATCATAATCATACTCTTCGTCGAAAGTCTTCCTCATACTCATCGTCATGCACCGCTGGCCTCACTATACGATTAATAAATCACCCATTTAGCTATTTCCTTCCTCTTGCGCCGAATATAGCAGTGCCAACCGCTTATAAATGTTGTATCTCGCGCTATTGGAGTATAGCTATCTCGCAATCATTGAACATACTGCGATAATAAATTACCTTTATATTATGAAACTTTCTTTCATTTATGTCAACTGTCTAGAGATTCTTTAATTTTTTTAAACACACTTTCGTTACATTGGGATCCTCAACATGTGGAGCACGACCGTCATCAAACTCTGATCTTAAGTGTTTAATTACATAAAAAGCTTCAATTTGGTCAACAATTCTAAAACACCGAATCCAAACTTACTCTCTTCATTTGCAACATTTACTTGATCCCTCAACTGAAAATATCGAGCTTTGATGCTTCATATTCTGGCCACTCAGCCAGTTTCAGACTGTCTGCAAGAATGTCAATTAACACCTTTTTGATCGGCACTTTGTGACCCGGATGCCGAAGGTGTCCGATCATATGTATCTTATATCATCGGGAAGCAGATCTGATTTGGATACCAAGTTCTTGAACTTTTATTTTTCCTTAAAATCTAATGCCGCAATCACCAAAGCTTCCAAAATATCTCGGCATAGTTTTACTAGCTATCAATTTCACTTCCTGATTCATACCGAACCACACAAGCTGCAGATATGTCTCTCTTATTTAATATTTTCTTTTATCGCTATCGTTTCTCTCGTAATCTCTCCTTCATTGATGCCGTCTGTGTCCAGTAATATATGATCATAAACAGATAACCGTATTTGTATTTTTTACTATATAATATTCTTCATTTGAAGATAATATGTCTACTTTTTTAAATATGGCATAACCCTTATTAATAATGCAAAACCCTTTTAATTTTTTCTTTTGCCGACTATATTTACTACCCACATCAGGTTGGCCACCAAGTAATCATTTCATGTATCTTGGACATAGGTGGAAGATATATATAACATACCAAATCACAGAATCATATATATCTGTGGTAGATATTCTATACTTGACATTATTGTATAACTTCTCTGTAAGCCTACATTGACATCCATCACTGTTACTTGCAAGATGTCTCACCGAACGGTGAAAAAATGACATCGACGACAGGGTATGAGGGTATCTTAAGTCGGTGGCGAACTAATTCTATCTCAAAATTTATAAATCTGTCCTCTAAAAATATCATATATTTATCAGTAATCGCCCGTAAATAGAGTGAATCAGCTCCTGTAAATGTTGAAAAGCAGCCACATCGGTCAATCACTTGGTTTTGAAATTAACCTTTAGAGATACAGCCTTGCCTCTTTATCTTCCTCCATTAAAGGAAAAACAATAGTCCAATTATCGGAACTTACTATTTTTATAGTAGGTGTGTTCTTATCTACCAGATCACTGGTTTCCAATCTGGAGCTTTGTATTTGGATCTGTCAGAATGTCTTCTGAGAGTGTATTAATATCTTTTCCTCAAACCTCCTGTATTATAAGATATTATTCGAATAAGCCGCAGTGGATATATTTAGGATTAATATTTTTTCTCTCATTGATATTATCAATGTTTCTAAAGTCATTAAATTTGAAAAATTCAAGCAGGTCATTTATATGCATTCTTGACATCATAGCGTGTAAAAAACTTTGCCTGTCGTATGATATAAAAGAAAAAAATCACAGTTTCTTTTTTGTTTTTGAGTATTGGTATCATCAACTTTTCAAGATTTGCCTTTAGCTTTGCAAGCATGGAATTGCGATTGCCGGTTTCATCAATTAAGACGTGTCTCCTACCACGCATCTTTCTGCCTTCCCGCATATAAAGTAGCATAGCCGCAACTTCTGTGTGGCTTCTTCTTCTTCTCTGAAAATCAGCCCGGTATATGTACTCCTTATCAGACACCATAGATCCTTCCGTGCTTCATTAAAACCCCTTCAGTACGCATAAAGTGGCTGACTATGATAAAAAGCAACATAAGCTGATTAGAGCAAATAACAGGACTGTAACTACTTGTTAAATCTTATACCATGACAATATAACTCCTATAGTAACAGTTTACACATATATGACAGATTAATTTATCATTGGTATAAATCACTTTATCAGAGAAAGTATCAAAAAAACTCAAAATAATGGTATTTTAAAATAACTTTCAATAATATTATCCCATGGTCCAAACTGTTGCTCCTAATAAAAAGCTGTTATGAATAACGTCGTGAAGAGTATATCAACTAATCACCAACAACTATAAATTTCTCTCAACAATTAAAATTATAATGAAGTAACTACATCTTTCTTCGCATTTTCAGGAAGTTCGGAAACATCAGATACATAATATAAATGGCGATCTTATATTCATCACCGATCTTCTCAAGCAAGTCCTATGGTAGAGTGTGTCATGTCCTTCAAGATTAGCCAGTAAACTTCATCTAAAACAAACTCAAGTCTCTGTTTTGAGATATCATGCCAAAACAGATCCAATAAATGCATCTGCGGTGTCTGCTCATGTGCAATCTGATCGTTGCTGAGCTCATACATATGCTTTGAGCTCTTATCCCAAATAAACTACTGAACCTCTGGCATCACTTTAATAGATTGATTAGCCTTATCAAAAAATATTTGTTTACCCTTTCATATTTCCTGCAATTATCTGAACATAGTATTAATCTCCTTGCTGTGGTTATATAATGATAGTAATATTGCTATAAAATCAGTAGAATCATAGATATTATTGTGTAAAGTCTTAAGCTGACTGTGGTATCGTAAGGACGGTTTGTCCGGAGCTTTTAATCTGTTACATAAGTATGCAGCTATCGCTACTTGCCAAAACCAGGCAAGCCGACTGCCAATGTGGTACCTGTCTTTCCTGCTACGGTCTTACTAACCCGTCAGGCAGATTAAAGACTCTTCCAGTATTCGAAATTTGGTCAATTCTTGTTAACTTCTCAACCCGCACGTTTTCGTAAAGAAATTTGGCGATATGTGAGAGGAAAAGCTATCTTTCGAATTGTAATTTCAATTTTTTATTAATGACTGAAATATATGCCAGTAAGTGATCTTCATCCGGTAAACCGTGGAGGTTTTACAAAATGTGTAACAGCAACCAGATCGGCTGCTTCGGTATTCATCAATTCAACAAATTATCAATGTCTTCCGTACATGCTGCTATGACAACCGCATCATTCCCCGAGGCAAGCATAAGTCCGTATAAACTGCTCCATACTAAGCTTGTTCCCACTTTAAGACCCGCATGATGCTTTGTCAAGACCTACGCCTCTTACCTGATAACTTCATCTGTAGTTTTGAGTATTTCAAAAGCGAATATGCGGTCATGATCTTTTGTTGGCACTTGCAGGTTGCATCTTTATTAAAAACATTTCCTTGAAAAAGCACCTCGGTTACTTACATCACAAAAATTTAAAACTGCTTGATAAGTATAAGCACTATCTTCGACTGTCATACTGTGCCACAACTAAATTGTGAGCGAAAACTTCTGTGTTTGTATATATTACTGTTATCGATATATATGTTGTTGAATCTTGATTAGTATAAGTATCCTTGTAGTAAAAAACAAAATACACATTATTTTAATTTCCAATTTAATTGCTAGCTTAGTAATAACAGTACCAACCATATATTACTCTTCTGCGAAATAGCCCACTTCTTGCATACATCTCTGGAGATTCAAAATCTCCGTTTTCCATAGCTTTAATAAGTAGCTCCACCCGATAGCTTCAAGTTGGTAGCAAGCAGGGTATTATGAGCATCGCGAAACGCTACTATTATTGACATCCACGGCTCGTAGGTTTCAGTTCGATCATAGAAAAATCATCGAATCCTGTCATTATTCTACCTGAGCCACAATTGTTGAGAGTTCCTCAGTGCTTGCCCGTATCTGTGTATGGTAAGGTGAGGCGACTTTCACTCTACTACTAATCTTTCCGGTCGTTCCGGTAACGCCTATAGTTTATCTTTTGATAATAACCTTACCAGCGTACGCAATACAAAAATTCTGCATGTTTCTTAGCATCATGGGCTTAATTAATCTATATTCATGCCTTCACTCCTTCAATAATCTGATTTGTATATTTCCTATAATGTGCCCAGTCAAATCCATTAACTTATATAAATATTGTTATAACTAAACTTAAGCTTGTAAAGTGGTATAAGCAATATTGAACATCTCTGTATTATGAGATATACTGATCGACCTTATTATCTCTTTGTAAGCCTACATTAAGAACTATTCCCAGAGCACACATATAAACTCATCAATGAACTTACCGTAGCTTATAAAGTGGGGCGGAATTTCGGTGTTAGGGAAAAAGTCCGGGTTTTACTGCCGCTATCTTGTAAATGATCCTGAAAAACCTATATAGCCGCCATAGCACTACCATATGGTTTTGCCTTCCAAATCTTTTGATTTGAGCTTAATATTAATAAGTTCATAAACTATCAGAGATATCATAAAAGACGAGAAACATACAACCTGCAGAACTGAGCTCTCACTCACGTATTCCGGCAAATATAAAAGTCGGTCTGTTCTTCAGACCAGATGATTTACCGGTTTAACGGAAGCGTGCTGTTGATTATTAGAGTCGCGCTCCGAATAGCTGACCGCAAGCTATGGCGTATCCGATCCGTTTTGCTGAGTGGCGTCCAGCAACATATTTTTCTCTATCTTGCGGCAGAATTCTGTTTCTTTGATAATCTCTTATTATGGGTATGAATCCGTTTTAAAAGTTCTATAAAAGCAAAATGGCAAACGGCGTTGTCACCCGCTGTGGCTCCGCATATCCATTTATAGTGGACCCGACTGCAAAGACCTTCACCGGTGTGATGACCAGGAAACTAATGTTGTTGGAAAGATGGGATGTGACGAGGAGAATAAGAAAGATACGAACACCACCACAAAGGCGGCAAATACCAATAGAGAATTTGTTAACAAGATGTATTCAACTTTGCAAAGTATCCATGCCGCCTGCAAATTACCAATGCTAGTTTTAACAAAGCTCGAGAGGTTTGTCCATCCTGCGATAATATGAGCAGACTATCAACGTGCACCAATTTGGCAACACCAACCTCCAAAACTGCACGTAAAAGATAAGATAGAGCCTATATAAATGGAATAGATATTTCGTGATCTCTGATAAGGAATAAAAAAGCACGATCAAAAATAACAGAGCTTATAATAATACCCATGATCTGTATTAACATAAACGGGATTACCGCTGAGTGACATGCAAATAAGCAAAACACCAGAATATTTGAGACTGGCATATCGTAATAATACGATAATTATAATTCTTTAATTTGTGATTTTTAAAAATAGACATAATTAATCTCTCGGTATCCGGCGTATTACGTGTGACAAACTTGTTTTCAGGACAATATATAAACTAATAATCGAACAAAAGCTGCACCGTGAAGATTATTGATGTTATATATTCTCTCGAACATACCAGATTTCTATGATGGTAATATGCTATATAACCGGATAAACGTACTTTCATCCGGTGTTAGTTATAGAGCAGTTTGGTCTCCTACATTTTACATCAACTTCAGATTGGCAGCTTTACTGTTAATAATACTGTTTTATCCGTGTGGCTAAATAATTTATAAGCATTTTTGCAACCAATGCAGCATTGGAAGAAGAATAACCGAATGGAATAGTAACCGTGATAGATATCTCAGGTTGGAATAAGGTGCGAGCGAAAAGGCGATGGTTAAGCTCTGCTTTTTGTCTCTAGGTGGTACCGGTTTTACCTGCGATTTCACATCGAGATCTTAAACTTTTCTTAGCAGAACAAATGTTGAGCGACATGCCTCGCAAAGCTGCGTAATCCCCGGGTACTTTGCGATATCTATGTGAACTTATCTCGGGTAAACTCGGTATCGCTGTGACCCGTCCCTATCTTTTACATTATCCAGTAAGCTAGCTCAAAAACATTACCTCTGTTAGCTACAGCACTGATATGTCTTGAGAGCTGACACATTGGTAAGGTGGTACCCTGTCCTATGGCGGACTGCTCGGAGCTCGTTCGATATAACAGGCTCCGACTCAATAAGTTCAACTCGGTTATGATTGAGTCCGAATAAAGTTGCGTATTGCGCAATTCTCTCAAGACCAGACTTGTACTGTTCATTATTTTCGGTCGTACAATCTGTGACCACTTCGGTAAAATAATGAGATTTTCAAGAAATTTTTGAATAAAAGCTCTATCGTATCCGAATCACCAGGTAATCGGGGAATATCAACACTTTTATAGCGGGCTGTAACATCATACTACCGTGCGCTTTTGTATTTCTGTGAGTTACCGGCACTATTTCAAGTCCCGGCTGCACGTAGAAGCTTCAATAGTGCGTCCAGCTTTTTGGCTTGCCTGTGTGGTATTGTATATAGGGCGAGTGATTGATCCTTATCATGTGAGTTGTAATAATCTGCATCCCTAACATTTGCCAGTCGGTTATGTCATAACCGGGTAGAGATACGCTTTTACCCTCGCCTGCTATTAGGTCTGTTATAACAACGCCTGCAGTCACGGATCAGAGAGCGAAGTTGTTGCGTGTGTTAACTCAGTATTCATATCTTTTCTATAATAAACTGATATGCATAATTGGGATCCCCCACTGTGGTCCCTGCTTTTGAAGGTCATCTTGAGCCAGAACACCCTGATCGAAAAGTGCCAGACAAAAGTTCATTTCCGCTGCAGTACATTTTTGCTTTGTCATCATATTTGTACATAGCTATAGAATTCTCTGTCCTCTTTTAAAGAAATCAGTATGTAGTTGACCAGCGAGTATAAACAGAGACTTTGCATCGGAATATTTACTGTTTGCATTCAGTTTAGTAACACCCTCTGTCCAGTTACGGATATGCCGGTGCATATATAAAAGTCTCTCATACTGATGTCATCCGCCTTCCATTTTTAAAAATAGTCAGCATTTTCATCAATATTTTCTTTCACTATTATTCTACATCATCAGATGAAAGTTTTTCGACCTATATATAATACATAAAAAGCATTGAGTTCTTTGCTCGGTTCAGACATTTTCCATACTGCCGTCACCGCCCTAAGTTCGGCATATACATTTTTATGGTATTATCTTTATAATCCATTTTGAACAGAATATTTTTCGATATCACTGGCGTCGTCTCGACTGAACCTGTCAATGTTAGAAACTAGTTGTTATTGATCAGTGAAATATGCATCTTTACTGGTATCAGTCTGTTGTTAAGTTTGTATTCTCGTTGTTGGGCTCATCTTCGTACTTTATCTTGGAAACCAATCATGCCCGCAAGCTGTTCGTTCGTGTGTGTATATACCAGTCTGCAATTCTCGTCGATGTGTGTCGGTATACATCGTACGACAACGCACTTTCTTACTATTTCCATTATGTGACCTACATTGTTCTGCGAACATGTTCGACTTCCTTGGTTCCTTTGGGGTTGATTCGATGTCTCTGTGCCGCTTCGTCCGACTCACTGTCATTGCTAGTATAATCGGGATTTATTTCCTGCAATTCCTTTAATTTTTCTTCGTTTACCTTTCTATATGTCCTATAACAGAAGAAAAATATATACTGTCATTATAAATTCGTATATTCTCCTCTTCTATATTAACGCCGCTTTTTAGGTTGAACATATTTTTCAGGATCATTATCTTTGCTTCGCTTACGGCTGACGCCACCTTGGTAGCTTCATGATACATAACCTGTTAAGATCATGATTGTAGCGTGTATTTATTATATCCAACTTTTTCCTTGTCTGTCAGACTTATTATTATCATCAACAAGGTTATCCAAGTTTATATGCTTTAATACGATTTTCTATAACTTCATGCAGTTATATTTGACTTGTATTTTCCGTTAGGATTATCAACTCATCAACGCTTTTAATTGATAAAGATCTTTAAAATCTCTTTTTGCATTCTCATTATTACCCTGTATAATAAAGTACCGTTATCATCGAGGTTTTATTTCCAAGATCTATAACCTGCTCGTGATTATCATAGTTTTACCGGATATATATCATCGGGTTAAGTTCATTATCTTTCTCAAAGTAACCGTTATCCTGTATAGTCACAACATAGGCAAGCTTATTATAAGCCAACAGAATTTACCGTTTATCATATATATTTCCTCTGGTAGCGGCCAAACTACTGTTTTTCGGTTTTCGACATAATTTTTCTGGTGTGTTTCTCAGTTTACAGTCTGTGGTTAAAAACTTGCAAAATAAAAATAAAAATAAGTGCTGAATAAAGTAAAAGCAACTCACGAATAACGTGAAGACAGTTTATCTCTAATCTCTTTTAAAATAAACGTTAAATCATTAAGCAATTTTTACCTCTTGGTATTATCATTTCTCTCCAAAACGTATTATGTTTGAATAGGGGTCTGTACAAAAGTCAAAAGTAAACAGACTCATAATTATTTCAGGGATAATTATTGAGTTAACGTAGAAAAAGTAAATTAAATTTTACCTCTGAGCATAAATCTATATGTCTGAGATTATATAAGATCTCATTAATGCACATAAATAGCGGAGAGTACTATAGTCTTCATGAAATGTTTGATAAATACCGTCTATGTAACCCAGCCATATATATATGGTGTAAAAAACCGAAAATCCGGTATAAAAAGATCCATCAAAAGACCTATAATTATACCGTAGAGACATACCTTCTTTTTCCATATATAAAAACCTATACTAAAAAGTATGATAAGTACCGAATTCGATGCCACATTTTAAAAAGGAATAAACGGAAATATACAATTTTGTATGTAACAAATGCCATAATTATAAGTACTATGTTTATTATAAATCTTCTCATTTACTGACTTTCCTCATTCTGGATTTCTTTAGATCTGTATTACCAGAACTTCCTGTAAATTATCAAAAACAGGGCTACCGGAGTCAAGTATCCGCTTTTTGGAAGGCGACTGCTGATCTTCCGTTATATCGCTGCATAACCTATAAGTATACCGAACAAATACTTTGCACTAATATTGGAAGTTACTATCTTATCCCCGTCTCTTACATTTGCATTAACTATCTATATCGGTTATTCGAAGTTTGTTATCAGCATTGACCTGCAGATCTCCGCAACTATACAGTTGGCATTGGGATTGCATCGCCATGGCACTGACTCTGCTGACATCATCTGTGCTATAGCATCTACAGTTGCATGGTGGTACCTACATCAGTTACTATTCCTACCAACCCGCCGTTAGCCATTACATTCATGTCTATAGCACTACAGTCTTCACTTCCTTTGTCAATTCTGAATACCTTAAACCAACCTACAGAATCGCTTTGCAACCACTCTTGCGACTATCTTCTTATAATTAGCATATTCCGTATCTAATTTATAAAGTTTTCTCAGTCTTTCAAGTTCGAAATTCTCTTCGGTAGAGTCTTGCATTTTTCTTCAGTGAAGTTCGAGCAATGCAGCTCGTTAAGTTGTTTATTTTCCTCTAAGGCGTTGTTTTGAGTTTCCTTGTAGTTTTCCACATAATTATAAAGTGCCTTTCCTGCCACATTAACACCTGTTTGTATGAGGCATAGCACATAGCCCACACTCATACGCAAAGGCAAAAAGCAAACTGTCTTTTATACTTGTACTTAGTATCATTATTACGCAAATGATAGCTGAGCACTACAAGTATTGGTCGATCGTTTTTGAAATTCATCTATAAAAACTCCCTGTTCTTTAAAACTATGGTATTTATTATCTCCTATGATTATATGGTCATTCGGGTTTATACCTACATATCTGCAACCTTTATCAACCAGTTCGGTAACTTTTATATCATCCTCACTGGGGGCGGGATTTCCGCTCGGATGATTGTGTAACATAATAATATTTACAGCATTACTTTTAAGTGCAGCTATAAGGATTTCTCTGACAGATATAAGTGCCGATTTACAGTACCTACAGTGATTACTGAATCCGATATTAGTCTTTGCCTTGTATCGAGAGAGGCAAGTCTTAATTCCTCCTGCTTCAAATGTCGCATTTCCTGCATATAGTATCGGCACATACTTTCGGAGAATTGAATATTTCCAGCTTATCTAATGCATCTTGTTTCCAAATCCTATGAGAAAGTTCTCCTATGCACAGAAGCTGTATTGCCTTAACTTTACCTATACCTTTGATCTTTCTGTATTCGTCGTAGGTACTGTGCATGATCGATTTGAGACCTTTTGCAGAATGGTTGTTTATTATCATGGCAGCAAGCTCTATCGAACTGATATCCTGGTTCCGCTTCTTAAGATAACAGCCAAAAGTTCCGCATCCGTTAATGACTTAACTCCAAGTTTTTAAGCATCTTTCATAGGTCTCTCATCTAAAGGTATATCTTTTATAGTTTTCATCATTTCCTTTCACCAACTCTCCAAGTTTAGAAAAAGGAGCTATAATTTATAAATTAATAATTCCTGCATCGATCAGCTTTTTGTAAAGAATAAAAGTACCCTATTTTTCCGTGTTGGAAAAGTCAGACCGCCCTGAAAGAATACTGTATAAGGTTCTCTCATAGAGCATCGGCACTTAATTCTATTGAAGCTCCGGATATAAATGCACCGGCAGACCATAATAACTTTAGATTCATAGCTGGGCATGTCTGAAGGGACGAGTGTGACAAATGAATCTATAGAGAGCTGCTTTTGAATACCCTCACAAAATGCATAGTGCCTTAGGTTCAAGAAGATTAATAGATTGTATTATATCATATCTTTCTTCGCTTGATCCGGGAATGTCTCATAGCCGGATTTTCATATATACAGCTTGCAAAAGATAGCTGACTTAAGGAAGATGCCACAACGGTGGGAGCCAGGAACAAACCTTGATAAAAGCTCCTGTTTACTCGAGATTAGCTCCGAGTTCTTTCCCCAGTCCGGGGGACTGTAAGGGTCTGCAAGCGGCATTTTCCACACACTCATAAGTACCTGCTATATAACCTCCGATAGAACAAGTCCTCCGCCGGGTTTTTAATAAGTGAACCTACTATCATATCCGCACCTACTTGAGTAGGCTCTGTTTCTTCAACAGAACTCACCGTAACAATGTATCAACCATACAAATAAGTTTTTGGATTTATTGACTTGACAAATTCTATGGCTTTTTCCTATTTTTCTACAGATAAGGTAGGTCTTGTACTGTAACCTCTCGATCTTTGTATTGCCACTATCTTTTGTCTTATCATTTATAGCAGCCTTTATCTTGTCAAAATCGAATTCCCCTCATCAAGGAGTTCAACTTGATTATAAGTTTTACCCATACTCAAAAAGGCACCCTCTTTCCTTTCTTATTCCGATAACTCCTTCAAGGTGTCAGTATGGACCTCTGATATGTATAAAAGCTCATCTCCCGGTCTTAGGTTACCTGAAAGTGCTGTGCTTAAAGCGTGAGTTCCGCTTACCAGTTGTGCTCTTACAAGTGCGGACTCGGCTGCCGAATATCTCGGCATATACTTCTTCAGGGTATCTCTTCCGAGGTCATCACTTCCGTAACGGTAGTGGGTACAAAATGTGCTTCACTCACTCTGTGAGATCTGAAAGCATTAAGTACCTTTTAACTGATTATATTCCGCAACTTTGATCAGTTTTTGAATCTTTCTTCCAAAGTTTTTTCTGTTTTTTCTCCAAGCTCAAAAACTATCTTTTTGATAAACCGAGACTTTCATATAGCTTTTTGTAATTTATTCTGCATTATTCCTCACCTTTTTATCATATATTCTACTAATTCTTCTTCATTTGCAAAATCATCAATATCAAGCCATATAACTTCTTTTCTCTTTTAAAACTCATGTGATCTGCCTTTTGGCAAAATGCCTGTGTTCTTTTTATAAGATCTGTCTGCCTCTTCAAGACCCGATTTCCTCATCGATATATTTAAGTATTTCTTTATAACCTATACCTTTCATGAACACCATGTCCTTATTGCATCCGATTTCATGCAATTTTTCTTACTTCATCACAAGTCCTTGATCGATCATCATGTCCACTCTTTGCTCTATTCTATTATATAACTTTTTTTCTTTCTGAATTCAGTACAAAAATACTTATAAATATAAGGAGATTTTTCTGAACCTTTCATTTATATTATGTTCAGATATTTTTGTCGGTACTTAATACGAATTCAATAGCTCTGACTATTCGTTTTTGTTGTTCGGATGTATACTTTCGGCAGATTTTTCATCTAAAGCTTTCAGTTTATTATACATGTAATCGGCACCTTTTTCATCATATTCCGAACTTAAACTTTCTCTGAGATTTTTATCGCTTTCTCCGGTATTGAAATCCGTATCATAAAGCACGGATTGTATATAAAATCCTGTACCTCCCACAAGTACGGCTTCCATACCTCTGCTGTGAATATCTTCTATTGCTTTTTTTGCCAGGTCTTTAAATATTGCAATGTTAAATTCATCAAATGGACTAAATATATCGATCAGGTGATGTTTTATACCTTCTGTCTCATTTTCTTTAAGCTTTGCGGTACCTATATCCATTCCCTTATATACTTGCATTGAGTCAGCACTGATTATTTCAGCGTTAATTTTCTTTGCAAAAAGTAAAGACGCCTTTGTTTTTCCTACAGCTGTAGGTCCGGCTATGATATACAACTTCGGTTTTTGTTCTTTTATCATATTATCCTTTTAAACTTTTTTTCTATTTCCGTTTTAGTCATTTGTATTACAGTAGGTCTGCCGTGAGGACAGTTATAAGGATTATCCAATTCAAGAAGCTCATCTATAAGTATCTTGGCTTCCTCATAAGAAATTCGTTGCTTTCCCTTTATAGCAGCCTTGCATGACATGGAAGCGATCTTATCCAAAATACTTTCTGTATTTTTTGCCGAATCAACTTCTAAAAGTTCCGTTATCAGTTCCTTTAACCATACTTCCTTATCGATCGAAGGCAGTATGGTGGGAATAGCACTTATACTATATTCCTTCCTCCAAAAGTGTTCTATCTCAAAGTCGAGTTTCCTAAGACTTGCCAAATGTTTTTCTACCGCATCCGCTTCTATGGAACTTAAACTTATCACACCTGCGGGTGATATGATCTGAAAGCGATCTCCTCATTATCAAATTGTTTTAAAAATCTTTCCTATAATACTTTTCATGAGCAGCATGTTGATCTATTATATACATACTTTTATCAAACTCAACAATCAGTAAGTATCAAAAATCTGACCTACTAATATTCCTTTTTGCTTGCCTTTCTTTATCCATGAAATCAAGCTGCTCAAAGGAAGGCTCTTTTTTTTATCTTCATATTTTTCTATGTGATCACTGTCTTTACCGGAATCACTAAGTAATATTCTCTTTCAATAAGTGATTCACATTATATCTAAAAATTTCCGGATCTATTTGTATCTTATCCGGAGGATAATTTGTCTTCTCGCTCAAATCGATCTGCGGAAGATCTTTTAAGAATTCTTCTTTTGTCTCAGTCTCCTTGGCTGTGATCTGCGACCTGTTTTTCATCTTTTGTTAGAAGTGACAATTTGTTCTTTTCAAAAGGTTCGGGAAGTCTTTCAAAAGCTTCTTTTAAGTGAAGCTTTTTTCTCCTCATCTATCTTAGCCTCTCTTATCATATATGCCTTCTTAAGACTGCTCTCGATAGCTTCTTTTAACTTTTTCGTATATATAAGACTCCTCGAAAACCTTATCTCCATTTTTGATGGATGGACATTTACATCGACTATCTCTGTATTGATTTCGATCATAAGTACCGCAAAAGGATATTTATGCTGCATCATTCTGTCGGCATATCCGTCTTCTATAGCTTTTATGATGTGCTTATCCTTAACATATCTACCGTTAACAAAATATATAAGTTGATTTCTGTTGGACCTTGAGATCTCAGGTTTTGCTATAAATCCTGATACTTATATCATCGGCTTTGTGATCGACCTCAACCAAGGCTTTATGTACTTCTCTTCCGTATATTTGATATATTACTTCTTTTAGATCACCGTTTCCGGAAGATTGTAACCTTGTCTGATTATTTACTATATATCTTATAGATACATCCAAGTTACAAAGCATGAATTTTTCCATAAGATCTGTAATATAAGCGGTCTCCGTTGTAACACTTTTTAGGAATTTCCTTCTTGCTGGAGTATTAAAAAACACATCTCTTACAATCATAGTAGTTCCGACAGGTGCTCCGACATCCTCAAAACTGACCTCATAACCACCCTCTATCACATATCTTACTCCCGTAAGTTGAGCCGATGGTTTAGATATTACTTCACACTTTGAAATACCTGAAATACTGGAAAGAGCTTCCCCTCTAAACCCCAGGGTATGTATGTTAAAAAGATCCTTAGCCTTTGTTATTTTGCTTGTGGCATGCCTTAGGAATGCTGTTTTGATCTCGTCTTTATTGATACCGCCTCCATTGTCCGTGACTCTGACAAGACTTATCCCTCCGTCTTTTATCTCAACACTTATAGCTGAAGCTCCGGAATCTATTGCATTTTCAACAAGTTCCTTAACTATTGAAGAAGGTCTCTCAACCACTTCACCGGCTGCGATTTTATCTATGGTATTTTTATCCAATACAGATATCATAATATTGTCCTTATATTCTGTTTTTTATCTTATTTTGCAACTTATAAAGTACATTCAAAGCATCTATAGGAGTAAGCAAACCAAGGTCTATCTCCTTTATCTCCGTAATTATATCATCATCTTTGGTAGTTGCAAAAAGAAAGTTGTGTAACTTCACATCATTTTGCCTTGGTATTGACTTATGCTTTTTGTCACTTGATAATATATTCTTAGTATGCTTTTGCCAGGTCAAGGTTTGATAATTCTTCAACCAGTTCCTTTCGCCCTATCTATGACAGGTTCGGAACTCCGGCAAGTTTTGCACCTGAATACCGTAACTTTTATCGGCACTGCCCTTTACTATCTTTCTTAAAAATATTATATCATCTCCATTTTTCCTTAACGACACACAATAATTATTTACACCGGAGCTACTCCTTCAAGCTCCGTAAGTTCATGATAATTAGTGGCAAATAATGTCTAGCACCCGAGTATCTTATTATTGCTATATGCTCTACCACAGCCCAGGCTATAGAAAGTCCGTCAAATGTTGAGGTTCCTCTTCTATTTCATCCAAAATAATAAGACTTTGTTTGGTCGCATTTCTTATATATTTGACACCTCGGTCATCTCTAACCATAAGGTCGACTGACCGCTTGCAGAGTCATCTGAAAGCCCCTACTCTGGTAAAAGATCCTGTCACAGATAGCAATATCGCACTATCGGCGGGTACGAATGAACCTATCTGCGCCAAAAGAACTATAAGAGCAGTCTGTCTCATATGGGTTGATTTTCCTGCCATATTCGGTCGAGTTGATGATGCTCATCCTATGCTTTTGATTATCGAAGTAAGTATCATTGGCGATAAAACTTCCTTCTCCACTATCTTTTCTATCACGGGATGTCTTCCGTATATCTATAACTCCCTTATCATTTATCAAGGGTTTTTGTAGAAGTATATTTATAAGCTACATTTGCCAATGATTGTATACGGTCTAATAGCCAGCAACCGCCTTGGCTGTTTTTTGTATTCTTTGTATCTGCACCCTATCTTCTCTGATACTAAAATATATCATATTCCAGTGAATAAAGTTTGTCCTGTGCTCCGAGTATGAGTTCCTCAAGTTCTTTAAGCTTTTCGGTAGTATACCTTTCGGCATTGCTCAATGTTTGTTTTCTTATATAATGTTCCGGAACCATATTTTTATATGGATTGGTCACCTCTATATAATATCGAACACCTTATTATATTTTATTTTTAATGATTTGATCCTATGCTTTGCCTTCTCATTTTCTTCAAGTTCCAAAAAGCCACTCCTTCTGTACTCATGCAAAGTCTAAGCTTATCTATCTCCTCATTGTATCCCGTCTTTATTATGTTACCTTCTTTTTAACAGCGGAGCATCCTCGTTAATTGAAACTTTTATTATATCCTATATATCGGTTAATGAATCTAAATTAATGTTCAGTTTCTTTAATAAATCAGTGTTCAAAAGTAGAACAGTCTTTATGGGAGTATCATATTGACGGAAACCCTGCTAATGCGATAAGGTCTTTTTGTATTGGCACTGCCGCTACCCACCTTAGTCATAAGTCTTTCAGATCATATATAGCATCCAGATATTCTCTTAATTCTTCTCTGTCAATCATAACACAAGCTAACTCTCCACCGCTTCCTGTCTTGAAAATGATAGCGTCGATATTAAGCAAGGTTGCTCAATATAAGTTTTCTTAAACAGTCTTCGCCCCGCATGGCTGATTTGTAGTATCTAAAAGCCACCAAAAAGACTGCCCTTGTTTTCTTTTTCACGCATGGTTTCAACTCAAATGATTTCTCTTTTGAGTGGTATCTATAACTATATATTCCCCGGATCTGTACCTTGCTAACGGTGATTGATCTGTGTACAACTTGATTTTTGCGTATCATAAAGATACCCTAAAGTATGGCACTTTCCGACGTAAAGTTCCGTCAGCAAAGTTCTCAAGCAAGGCTTTGAAGACTGACGACTAGAAATGTGTTTCTATGATCTCTTTACATTATCGGGCGATAGTGTCGTCCACTCTGGAAATATCAATACCGATAATTATATTTTATCTGCAAAAATCCATTCCGCTTATATCAATAGTTCTGGTTTGATATTATTTCGGACGGTAATATTGCTGAACTCATCATAAAGGTACGCAAACTGTCAGCCTCGATTACGTAAAAGTCACCGGTGCTTATATCAGCGGACAGATACCGAATCTTCGAGTTAACCAGAGATAAGGAAATGAGTTTTTATCCTCTATTAAAGTTAGCATCGCTTGTAAGTCGTTCGGGTGTAACTATTTTCACTTCTCTTTTACTAATCCCTTTATGGTAAGTTTAGGGATCTTCCATTTTGCTCGGCTATAGCAACTTTTAGTACCTTTTTCAACCAATCTTTGAAGGTGAGCATCAACGGAATGATGAGAACTCCGCACATGGGTGCTCTTTCTTCAAGCCACTTCCTTACCCGTCAATGTTGATTTCAAGCTCTTTTGACACCAATACGGCATCATCGAAACATTTCATAAAAATCACCTAATCTGAAAAACACAAAGACAGTCGAATATTCTTCTTTTTGTTGCCATATACTGTGACATCATTGGAATAATGCAGCCATCTTTTATATTGCATGTCCCATATAATAAAAATCCTTTCTGACTCATCTAAAGAACTTTTGTTATACTCCTATCATGCTCTCCTCTCCTTTTTAGATGAACTATCATATTAGTACTCCAATCTTCCCTGTTGCATATCCCTCAAGTTGTTCATCCTTTGATTCTATTATTAACTCATATACCTTACCTACATGCTTTTTGCCGTATTGGCAGAGCTATATGCTCTACTCTTTTAAATAGGTATCAAATCTTTTGCATTTAGCTCTTTCACTCATATTTAATTCCATTTTTGCAGCGGTGTTCTGAACGCTTGGAATATAAAAGGTAAATGCGACATCATACTGTACCTTTTTCTACACCATCCAGGTGTCTAAAGTCTTCCTGTGTTTTCTCGGAAGCCCGACTATAATATCGGTCGTCAGACTGACATCCGGATATTTCTCTTTCTTGATCTTATAAGCCAAATCAAAGATATTGTTCCTTTTGTAACACCTGTTCATCTTTTTAAGAGTTCCTGTTTCCGAGTGTAAACGGCAGGTGATATATGTCTGCAGATCTTTGGATTTATCTTTAATAGCTCTATCAGAATCGATCCGAAAAATCCTTTTGGATGAGGTCGTAAATCCTAACCTTTTAAGCCCTTCAGATCTTCTACTATCTCTGCTGAAAAGATCCGGTAAATAGTGGTTTTCTTCTCCAGTCCCTCTTCGTGAATTAACATTTTTGATCCGAGCAACACTGACTTCCCCACTACTCCGTCGGCGACCAGAGCTTTTTATCTCTGAGCCACTATATCCTCGAGGGCCTTGACCTTTCTCTGCCTTACATGAGGAACGATACAAAAGTACAGAAAGTTATTGCATCCGAAGGTTATGTTCACCTGACTTAAAAGGATAGCTCTCTTTGCTGGAAGATTTTTCAGACTATCATTTTGTTGAGATCGATAACATCCACTACCTGTGTTTTCCAATCTGTTGTAAAGGATTTCTGCCAAGCTTTATATATATTGTGTTCCGAAAACTATATCCACATATCTATAACTTTTTCTTATTTTCTCAACTTCTTCGGCTTCCTGCATCCATACAGCCGCAGAGTCCTATAAGCATATCTTTATTGTTTTTCTTAGATCTTTTAGCTGACCCAACCTGCTACGTAAAGTCTTTCATTAGCATTTTCTCTTACTGTGCAGGTGATCGAAAAAGCACAAAGATCTGCATTTCTTCCTCAGTTGTCGCTTTTCACATAACCTATATCTGTCCAATATACCCGCAGTTTCTCAGAGTCTCTGGCATTCATCTGACAACCGAGGTAACTACCTTATAACGGCTGTCTGCCTTTTCCATAGCTTTTAAGTTGTATTATGTCGTTTGCAGATATAATACCCTGTCTTTTTGAGGTTCTTCTATCGGTATTATTGTTTCTTCCATCTTTCTAAAGTACTTTCTATATGATTAGTTATATTTATGCTCATAGGCATCATATATATCGATAATAAGCTCATCAGTCAGCTGTTCTTTAAAGAGCAATGCCTAAAGTATACTATCAAACCTTCTTTTTCAAAAATACCTATCATAATAGCCCTCTGCCATAGCCCATTCTATAGCGATTTTGAGAATGCAACTCCGAGTACAGTACCAAAAGGATAACATCAAGAGTTTGCAGTCTCTTTCTTAGGTTCTGTTACTCGAAAATACGGCTCAAAGTTATCATGTAGAGTTGCAAAATAAAACTTCATAGTTCTTGACTCTATTTTAGGAAAAGGCTGTATATATATTTACGATCATTGTGATCCCTAAATTATTCTCCATATACTTCAAATACTTTAAATCAAATGATACTGATTTACTTAGAAGGCATATATCCATAGATATAAAAGCTCTTATACGATCATTTTTATATGTACTTATCTCTATTACAATCATTACGCTACTTACTTGCCTCATTAACATGTTTTTATCAAATTATTTGCTTAAGGCGATATATTTATTTTCTGATTCATCTTATTCATCTTTTTACACCGCCAAATCCCAAGATCGGTAATACTTCCGTCTTTCTCGACTATAGAGATGTAGTTAAGCTCTTAAGTTCTTTTTATTACATATTAATATACTCCTGCGGAGTTTTTGCTGTTCACTTTTTCTTCTTCTGTAAGCCCTTCTTCCTTGGACTTTTTGCCAAGGCATTGATACCGCTCTATTAACTTTTCGTCCATCACTTCCTCATGATTACATCTTGCTATGATTTATCAAACTACTGTTGTACTTCGATATTATCGCTTCTGCAACCTTTAGTCCGTCCGCATGCTGCCGAACTTATACCTCCGGCATATCCGCGCCCCCTCCCGCAAGGGTAAATTCCCCTTATGAAGCCTCCAAATTCTCATCTCTTACAATTCGTATGCGGTGAAGAGGTCGGCTTTCTATGGCGGCAAGTGATGCATCTTCTCTTGCAAAAGCCTTGTATCTTTTATCAAAGAGCGTGCAAATGCTTCTTTTCATCGCCATACTATAAAGTCGGGTAAAATCTTGTCTAAGCGACAAAAAGTGTATTTTCCTTAAAAGCAAGGCTTGGTTTCGCCAAGTGCCACACTTTCCTGCCCTTGATAAAATCTGCCCAAAAGTTGCACGGTATGAAATGAATCTCCTGCCTTATAACAGATGCTCTCAAGTTCTTTTTGTAAATACATACCTGCAAGCAGGTCTTATCAGAAAATCCTAGCGTCAACAGTAACTATAATGGCAGAATTGGCACTTTCACTTTTTCTGTCATGGTAGCTCATACCGTTGATTGCAAGTCCTCCTTTTCGGTAGAGCATTGACCACATAACCTCCGGGACACATACAAAAGAATACACCCCTCTGGCAGCACCTGACTTTGTTGTAATTTATACGAAGCTGTGGGAAGTAGTTCCGCAGCTTCCTTACCGTATTGGGATATGTTGATCATGCTTTGAGGATGCTGTGACTCTAAGTCCCACTGCAAAAGATTTCGCCTCTATATTAGCTTCTTTTCATACAAAAGTTCAAAAGTATCCTTTGCACTGTGTCCTATGTAGTACCAATACCGGCAATCAAGTATTTCTCCATTATTTAATTTTTATACTTTGTAAATGCCCGTCTTTATAGTTAATATCTTCAAGCTTGGTTGAAAATCTTACTTCTCCATCAAAACCTTATTATCTCTTCTCTTATATTTTAATAATACCCTTAAGCAAGTCCGTACCTATATGCGGTTTTAGGATCTGTAGAGTATATCTTTTGGAGCATTAAACTTAACTAAAGTTTTAAGCACTTCGTTGTTCCCTACCGGACTTGTCCTTTACCGGTATTCAGCTTGCCGTCGCTGAAAGTACGCACCTCCCTCACCGAAGATACGTTTGACTCGGTATTAAGCTCTATTTTCTTCCAAAACTTATCCACGCTAAGAGTTCTTTTTGTCTACGTCCTCTCCACGCTCTATAACTATAGGGCTTAAAAACCGCATCTTGCAAGTGATAAAGGCGGCAAAAGATACCTGCCGGACCAAAAAGCCTACCACCACCAGGTCTGTGTTTTAGGATTTATACCTCCTTGCGGTAAGGTATAGACTTTCTTCATATTTTGATATATTAATACTTCGAGCTTTTTAGAAGCTTAGTCTCCTCTTGACCTCTACCGCCAGTGGTATACTATTTACATCTTCTTTTTCTTGCATCTATTGATATTATACTAAACCCGATTATATCCGCTTGCCTTACCTTAAGTTCCTTGGCAATAAGTAAATCTTCTTTTACTCTTATATATGGATATACTAAGGCTACTAATTTGTATCATAACCTACCTCGTTTTTATATGGTACAAACCCGAACTATCAAATGTTAGCTTGACCGGGCTCACTCACAATCTCTTGCGGTCTTCTGTTTCAAAGCGTTATTTAATTCGTGTACCTTTGTTTCGTATATGGGCTATATATGTCGACTTTTTCAGTCGGTTGATCTTATCCGGCTATACTCTTTGCTGCCAAATATCCGCTTGCCCATGCCCAGTACAGATTATAGCCTCCACAAATACCGTCTACATCAAGCACTTCTCCGGCAAAATATATATGAAAACTCAGATTCCATAGTCTTAAGATTAACATCGCTAAAGACACTCCACCCGTACTGACCTGTGCCCTTAAAAGTTTGCACTTTCTTTTTATTAAATATTTACAATCGAAATCTTAGAGGCTATTTTCTTTAATCTCTTGAACTTTAACAAGAGCATCTCATGTCAGTATAAGTTCACTAGCAACTCTTCCCAGAGTTTATTATTAATAAGACCGTTTCAAAGTCTTTCCATGTGTAATTTTTAATATTTTATGCCTTTTTAGTAAAAATCAAGTTTGTCAGTGTACTGAGGGTAAAAAATCTATTCCAAGTTCTACTTTTTGTCCTTCGTCCAAGGCTCTTGAAATATGCCTGCTCAATTGAAAAATAACAATTCCGGAAAGATAGTTCTTGCTAAACTGTAATTCTCCAAACTCTGTAGAATATAAGCTGTCGTTTATATATAAGCCTACCTTAGACTTTACTCTCACACCCTCGGTTTTTTTAAGTCTTTTTATCTCAAAAGGTACTACCGGACAAAGTGCGAGAAGCGGCTTTACTATCTTATAAGTTTGTTTTTTGAATACCGGATATAAGCTGTCATTATAATTAAGCTCCAAACCGGCAAGACCTCACAACTTATAAGTACGGAGTCGTAAGTATGCTCTTATCTTTACTTTTTAATTTAATACGCTTGCTATATTCAATGTCAACTATATCACTTTCAGAAATCACTTTTACGGACAGTTCCCTGATCTTAAGTTCCAAAGCATTTAATATCGAACTTGCCTGCTCGGACATTGGATATATATAAGAATTTTTATTAACAGGCTCTATACCTATGCTTTTAAAAACTCTATACATTTTTCAAAGTCAAAATCCTGCAGATAAGTTTTCATCCTTACTGTGATAATATTTTACATCAATATCCGAATTTGTATAATTGCACCTGCCGTTGCCTGTAGCTAAAAAGTTTTTGCCGGGTCTTTGATTTTTCATGTATAGTGACATCTATATTATTATTAAGTAATTTTTATATTAACAGCTGCCATCATACCGGCAGCTCCTCCTATAATACCTACTCTCATACAACCTCTTTAACTCTTACATCAAATGTAATTTTCTAAACAATCTATATACTTTCTTGCCCTTGGGCATTGCTAAAATCTTTTCTCTCTCAATACTTTCATTTTACAAGAAAAAGAGGTAAGTAATTATAGCTACCATAAAAGGTATAACAATATAAATAAGATTAATGCGTTTGCTTATTGAACCCATATCAGAACCAAAGATAAATTGCAAGCCCTGTAACTTAAATAAGTCATTATGCCCATTAATATACCGGGTATAAGTGTAATAATGTATGAGCGTATTACATCCTCCTTATATCCCAGAGTTTTTCTTACCGAAATAGAGTTAAGTACACACATAGACAGTCCAAACACTATATGTGAGTATATAAGGGCGAATACTCCCATTTTAAATATATCAGGCAAATAAAGTTGCCAAATGTATTATTAGAAAGCTACTGCATTTTTCAAAGGTTTTGACAGACGTCCACTCCTGTAATATACCGTTACTGACTGTCGAAAGTGAGAAAAATATTACAGCAAATGCACCATGTTGTATAAGCTCTATAGCTCCTAAATCTTTTGGAAAGATAAGATGTACAATAGGAGCTGCAAGTATTGCCAGTCCTATACTTGAAGGCACGGCAACTATCATAGAAAACTTTATGGCTATTTTGATTTTTCTATGTATACTCTTCATATCTCTTGCTGCCATATGTCTTGATATATTGGGTATCAATGAAGATGAGAGGGCATTTGATATCGCTATCGGAAGATTTATAAGCAGAATGTACGTTCCTGAATACAGCCCGTACAATCCGGCAGCCTCTTTTTCTATCTCTTTAACTCCCTTTCCTGCCGCCTTTCCAAAAAATTCCACAGCTCGTGTAAATACTCCAACATCTATAATTCCGTTTATATTATATACGGCAGTGGCAAAAATCACGGGCAATACCGTTAAAACCAGATTACGGGTGATTTTACCGTAGCTGTCAACTCTTCTGCTTTTTCCAGTCTAAGCTCCTTAGTTCTTCGCCTGCCATAAAAGGCGAATATAAGCAATAAGAGCAATAAGGCAAAAAAAGCTCCCATTCCGGTACCAAGGGTTCCTCCGGCGGCACCATATACAGGCACCATGGCACTATTGCCCTGTTTTAAGGCAAGCTGACACAGATAGTAAGCCGAGACCTACAGCTTACTACGGCATTGACGATCTGCTCTATAATTTGCGATATAGCGGTGGGTACCATAGTGCCCGTAAGCTTGATAGTAACCTCTATAGCTCCGAGATAAGCCATTACCCATATTGTAGGTGCTAAAACTTGATAGCCAGATTGCTATACGTATCTTGAGTACCACTGCGGAAAATAATCCGCACCGAAATAAGCCGCAGCCGAACCTATAAAACCTACTATGGTCGCATATATTAAAAGCCAGACTGAAAAATACGCTGCGCATTTCTGTACTCGCCCATACTTAGCTTATAAGACATCATTTTACTTTACAGCCAAGGAAGACTGTATGGGGATACTAAAAGTATAATTTGATACATATTATAAGCTGCCGCATAGTATCCCTGCCCTACCTTACCTATAATATTTATTAGAGGAACACGATATAGCCAAACCATAAATTCTAACAAGTATACCTGCAAAAGCAAGTAAACTTCCTGTATCATAAAATTATTGTTCTTACTGTCTTCTATACATCTCTAAAAATAAAGTCCAATCTATCTTTATAATCATTTAAGCTCCAGTATTTCTTTTGTTTTGGACTCCATTACAAGTCTTTCTTCTTCTTCCATATGGTCATAACCGAGTAAATGCAACATACTGTGTACAAGCAGGGAAGGCAAATTCCCTTTCCTTACTATGCCCGTACTCTTTTAGCCTGTGCTGTTACCTTTTCTGCAGATATAACTATATCTCCGAGCAAAAGCTCGCCGCTCTCCGGATTAAATGCCGAATCATCCGGGTTGTCAAAATCAGCCGCCTTTTCATATTCATTAGTCAGGAAATGAAAGCACATCCGTTGCTTTATCTATATTTCTATGTTTTATTTATCTCCTGTATTTCTTTATCATCAACTACAGTTACCGAAACTTCAGCCTCATAAGAGACAGTTTTCATAGTCCAGAGCAGCCACAACCATTTGCCTTACAATATCCTCACTCGGGTATATCAAGTTCTATATCCAGTTTCATAGCTTATGTCAATGGTCATATTACCACCTCTGCCTCTTAATCCGCTTTTATCGTACTGTTATTTTTCCGTATTTTTATTCTTTTTCTCATATACGTCGTAGGCTTCTACTATTTTTTGTACTAAAGGATGTCTTACCACATCCTGGCTCGTAAGATTACAAATTGCTATGTCATCGATTTTAGCAAGTACCCTAAGAGCAACATCAAGCCCTGATACAAAGTCCTGCGGAAGGTCTTTTTGTGTCCTGTCTCCGGTAATTACAGCCTTGGAGCCGAAACCTATACGGGTAGAAACATCTTCATCTGTGCCGGGGTCGTATTCTGTGCCTCGTCAAGTATAATAAAAAGCGTTATCCAGGGTTCTTCCTCTCATGTAGGCAAGCGGAGCTATCTCTATAAGACCTTTTTCATGGTTGCTGATATAGGTTTCAGCCCCCATTATCTGATACAAGGCATCATATAAGGGTCTTAGGTAGGGGTCTATCTTACTTTGCAGATCTCCCGGCAAAAATCCCAGTCTCTCACCTGCCTCTATAGCAGGTCTTGTAAGTATTATCCTTCCAACTTCTCCGTCTTTAAAAGCCTGTATAGCCATAGCCATGGCAAGATAAGTCTCACCTGTGCCAGCAGGACCTACTCCGAAAGTTATCATTTTATTTCTTATCGCATCGACATATTCCTTTTGCCCAAGAGTCTTAGGCTTAACCGATTTGCCGTTTACGGTTCTTGCTATTATGTCCTTATCTATTTCAAGCATCTTATCGTACTTCCGAATAAGACAGGCTATTGCATAGTCGACATTTTGCTCCGTGATCACATTGCCCCTTTTAGAAAGTTCAAGCAAGGTGGAAAATATAGACTTTGCCCTTAAAACCTGTGTTTCAGGGCCTATAATTTTTATACTTCCGTCCCTTGTTATAATACTGACATGCAAAGGTCTTTTCTATTTTCAAGAAAGGAATCCAATTCACTGAAATATTCTTCTCATCTTCCAAAAGGTACATCTATAATATTTTCTATAATACTCAATACTGCCTCCACCTAAATAAAGTATTCTGTAGTAAGATTTTTCAAGATTTTATAATATGAATTCCCAACCTTATACAGGTCGAGGAATACATAGCATTAGTTGAATTTACGTTTTCTAGCAGCTTCTGACTTCTTCTTGCGCTTAGCGCTTGGCTTCTCGTAATGCTCTCTCTTACGGATCTCTTGCTGTATACCAGCCTTAGCACAATTTCTCTTCAAATCTTCTTAATGCACTATCAGGACTCTCGTTTTCTTTCACAATCACGTTTTGACATCTAAAAAGCTAACCTCCCTCCAGTTTGTGAAATTAAAACCCTATAATTATAACACAAATACAGGATTCGTCAACCGTTCTGGTAATAAATAAATTTAATAAAATATAAGCCGCAGTATGATAAAGTCCTATTATACCCCAAATAAAAATGTCCTGTTTATGGTAGAATAATGTTTTACAGATTCTATCAGACAGGAGGAGTTGACTTATCAGAAAGGTAGTTTTATCAATGAATGAACAAAAGAAGTATGAGGTCATCAAAAGCCTAGCAGACCACCCGGAAACTGCTAACAAGCACAGAGCAGCTCTATTCTGGGTTGTACTAAGACATATAAATCGTATGCTACAGGATATAGCAGAAGTGGCAAGGATTTTTATTCATGGCAATAGAGGTACAAAACCGGCTACCACAATCTCTATAGAGATTCGCCAAAAAGTCATAGACCTATACAGAAATAAATACTTTGAGGCAAACTTTGAACACTATACAGAGCTTCTCAAAAAGAATGAAGATATAAGCATTTCTGCTTCTTCTGTCATGAGTATTTTGGAGTCTGAATACATCCTCTCTCCCAAAGCTACCAAAGCAAAGCGTAGACGAATTAAGCAAAAGCTCAAAGAACAAAAGAAAGCGGCAAAGACAAAAAAAGAACTATCATCTATACAGGGTCATCTTAGTGTCAGTTGAGAATGCTCACAGTCGTCGTCCCAGGTGTGCTTATTTTATGAATTGCAGCAATGGATGCGACACCTCATGAGTGGGTACATGGGCAGGTATGGCATCTGCATTTGGCTATTGATGATGCCTCCGGCATTGTCACAGGTGCTTGGTTCGATACTCAAGAGACGCTCAACGGTTACTACCATGTACTTGAGCAGATCCTTACTGATTATGGTATACCTTATAAGTTTCTTACTGATAAACGATCTGTATTTACTTACAAGAAAAAAGATGTCTTGTCTGATGACAAAGACACCTTATACACAGTTCGCTTATGCCTGCAAACAGCTTGAATAGAGCTTGAATCAAGCAGTATACCGCAAGCCAAAGGACGCATAGAACGATCATTAAACCAGATTCTCTTACAGTCACGCCTGCCTATTGAGCTGAGTAATGCAGGCGTAACTGATATCAATAAAGCCAATGAATTCCTTCCACTCCCTACATAAAAGAATTCAATGAGAAGTTCGCACCTCCACTCTATGTGGCATCAAATCCGTCTTGGCAAATGCAAACCGTTCAAAGAAAAAATAAACCTTACTCTGCAGTTTTGACTGAGAGAACTGTTGACTGCGGACATGTAATTCAATTCGAAAAGTTTTATAAGATGATAGATTATAAAGGAGTGCAGATCCATTATCGAAAGTGGTACCAAAGTTATGCTTATCAAGGCATTAGATAGGTCTATGTTTGCGTGTGTTAATGACAAAGATATTTATGCACTGGAGGAGATACCGACTCATGAGCATAAATTCATGACCTGATGGGATTGAAACCACCAAAACTCCAAAAGACTTACATTCCGGCTATGAATTACCCTTGGAGGAGAAGTGTATTTAATAAATTTGCACACCACAGCCACAGAATTGAAGAAGATTTAGAAAGTGCATAAAAAAGCCCTTTGTTTTGGGCTTATAAATTAATTTTCTGGGACATATTCATTTATGCTTGACACCGCTCTAATAAATAAATTTAATAAAAAGTCAATATCCGTAATTATTTATAGGGCAATGCAATAATCATCATGTATACAAAAATATAAATTTATATCAGCTTTTAGTATGGTTCTTATTCGAGGCTTTTAACTAAACTATCTTAATAAGCATGTACTATGTATTCTTTGCTTATATTAAATTATTGCCTGCCATGACATCATGTAAAAAGAAAAAGTAGGCAGCTTAATTTAGTCAAGTCTCACTTTCCATAAAATTAATACCGTTTTTAAGTTGTATTTATCATTATAAAAACTTAATAACTTTGATAAAAGTACCAAGCTGCTTTGCTTATAAAAGGTTTAATCATTTAACTGATAATCTGTCAAAATAAAAATCAATCTATCTGAACAGATTATTTCTTGGGGATGGTTATTAATAGTTAAACCGTTATACTTGCTGCAACTAATCACAAGGCAGCGTGTAAATATCATAAGCTGATTTTAAGTTCAGCTTGCGATATTTACACACCTATAACAGTACATACTCTGATTAGAAAATAAAAAGACAACGTAGCAGACTAATATAATTAACAGTTACAATCAGACTATATACTATAGTACCCTATTTGATTATCAAAGTTTTACGGCTTAAAAGCCTACTTGATGGTTAGACTGCTAAAAACAGCCTGCATCAGGGTCGTCCAAAGATATAGTGGTGTCGTTTACTTTTGTCCAAACAGAAGTTGCCATATAGCCTTCTCCTATCGTTGTATGTAAAGCAAAAAGTTCCCTTCCTGAACTGTCTTTTGCTTTAACCCCTTCCCAAGTATACGCACCAAGCTGAACCGGCGGTACATCGTCCATAAAGAGTCAAACACGGAAGTCATTAAATTATGCTCACCTTTCTCCCTATACTCAAAATCGATTGATGGAACACCTGCATAAGCTTCTACTGATATCTTTAGCTTTTGTACATCTTTTACCTGAGTTTTATCAAAAAAATCTTGAGCTACCCAGCCTTCAGGAACAAGCACTGTAAACTGAGCCAAGTCATAGGGTTTCTCCTTTAACATCCGCACCGGCTTTGGTATCGTCCGCTTCAGCCACGCCTTCTTGTGCATTGTCGGCAGCCTTGGTTTCACTGCCGGAATTATCACTACCACTTCCACAAGCTGTAACTGACATTGCAAACATTGATGCCACAAGAATTGCTACAACAGCCTTTATTGACCTTTTTCATAAAAACCCTCCTTTTTAATTTTTGAACTACATCTTACAACCTGATAATAAAACTTAAAAAGCTTTTAATTTTACAAGTCTGATTTATCATATCCAAAAATCAAAAGTATAGTATTCAATGAATAATGTTTATGAAAAGTTCAATGGTATTCAATGAATAAGGACAGATTATATAAAAAGAAAGAGTTAAATGTACAAAATGCACATAAACCTCTTAGCAAAAATTTATTACACAAAATAATTGTTTGCTGTAGTTTGTGCGTGTAGATTTTTATACCCTATACATTTCATCTATTGATTAAAGCATCTTAAATACCTGAAATAAATTATTATATTGCTTTATTTAGCTTGCGGGCTTTAGATGAAAATATAAATTTTCAGACATCAATACAGCCAAAGCCTTATCTGATTTTCAGACCTTTTAACACGGTTTTTCAAGATATTTCTTAACCTCAGAACCTACATAAATCTTGCCATCCACCGATAATATCGGTCTTTTTACCAGTTTGCCGTCGCTTGCAAGCAGTTCTAACTGTTTTCTTCATCCATGCCCTCCAGCTTTTTGGAAAGTTCCATTTCTCTATGCAGTACGCCGCTTGTATTGAAAAATAAGGGAAGTCCTGATTTTTATGCAGTTCTTAGTTTGCCGATACTTAATTTATCCTCTGTAATATCTCTGAAAGTATAATCAAGCCCCTTTGTCTTTAATGATTTTTCTACATTTTTACAGGTGGAGCATTTTTATAGCCCATAATTCATATTTCATATTATTTTTATCCTTTTATTTATCAGTAATGTGTAAAGTATTCGCCTTAAATCATTAATTTAAAGCAAAACCCAATTATCATATCTTAAATACAATATGATAATTGAGTTTTAAAGTCGATATATTTCTCCCAAAAATAACCCTATCAAAAGTGAAATACTTTTTGAATATGCATAGCACTCAAGCACTATCATGCCATAGATTCTGATGTGTAAAACCAAGAACAGACAGTCCTTTGCTGCAGTTATTCAAGAAACTGTTGCTCTATCTTTTATTAAGCAAGCTGTGCAGCTATATACCTTTTTAGCCTCTTCAGATTGCTTTGTCGGTTTCCTCCGCCTTTTGCCTCCCGCCTGCTGTGCCATATTGGGGCGACCGCCACCGCCGCCGCCTACTATGGTAGCAATAGACTTGATAATATTGCCGGCGTGTATACCCTTGGACACCGCTTCATCACCTGCCATAGCAAGCAAGCTTACATTAGGGGCCCGATACGGCAAATAGACAACCACTCCGTTAGCAACCTTTTTGCTTTAAGTTGTCTCCAAGATTCCTAAGCTCATTCATCTCTATATCATTGACCTTAAGTACTATAGCCTTAATGCCTCCCACTTCATATATCTGTGAGTCTATATCACTTATAGAATCCTTAGCCAACAGCCTTTTAGTTTTTCCTGCTCCGACTTTAAGTCCTTCACTTCTTCAAGCAAATGTTTAATTTTCTCATGCAGCTTATCAGGTGTGGTCTTAAGCTCGGCAGCAGCCTTATGAGACTTCCTCTTCAAGTTTTTCATAAAAATGCAGTACATTTTTCACCGCTAAGAGCCTCTATTCTTCTTACTCCGGCAGCTATACCTGTTTCAGATATGATCTTAAAAGTCTTAATGTCAGCTGTGTTCTTTACATGTGTTCCTCCGCATAGCTCCTTGGATTCATCTCCCATGCTTACAACTCTTACATCATCCTTATACTTTTCTCCAAAAGAGTGCCATAGCACCGCTTTTTCTTGCCGCTTCAAGATTCATAAGATCGGTATTTACATTAAGAGCCTTTCTTATATTTTGATTGACCGTATCTTCTATCTTTTTAAGTTCTTCTTTTTGTAAGTGCTGCAAAATGTGTAAAGTCAAATCTTAATCTGTTATTTGCTTACCAAGCTTCCTGCCTGCTCAACATGCTTTCCAAGTACAGCTCTGAGTGCCGCATGAAGTAAATGTGTTGCAGAGTGATTCTTACAAGTATCACTTCTGTAGCTCTCATCCACCTTCATATCCACTTCATCATTAACACTTATATAACCGGACTCTACATAACCTACATGAGCCTGCTTATCTCCTTGTAATTTTATAGTATCTTCTACCACAAAAGTTCCTGTAGCCGAGCTGATAGTACCTATATCTCCGCACTGTCCGCCCATAGCTGCATAGAAAGGACTTTGCCCTGTTATAATACTTCCGCCCATGTCCTCTGTAAGGCTTTCTGCCAAGTCACTTTGCGTAGTAAGCACAAGTACCTTGGACTTAGCCTCAAGTTCCGTATAGCCAAGGAATTTTGTAACTATATCAGTAGGTATTGACTGATAAACCGTTACATCCGCTCCCATATAATTAGTGGTCTTTCTGGCTTCCTTTGCCTTTCTCTTTTGCTCAGCCATAGCCTTGGCAAAGCCTTCCTCATCTACGCTTAAGCCCTTTTCTTCTAAAATCTCTTTAGTAAGGTCAAGCGGAAAACCGTAGGGTATCATCATAACTCAGTGCATCCTCACCTGACATAAGCTTGATACCTGACTTGCTCATATCGGATTCTATATCTGCAAGTATTTGCAAGCCCTGATTTATAGTCTTATAGAACTTATCTTCTTCCTCTGTAAGCACCTTAAGTATCATAGCTTTCTTTTTCTTCAAGTTCAGGATATCCTTCCTTCATTGAGGCTATTACAAAGCCTGAAAGCTCTGCAAGAAATTTATTTTTCTATTCCAAGCAACCTTCCATGTCTTGCAGCCCTTCTTAAAAGTTTTTCTCGAGAACATAGCCTCTGCCCTCGTTACTTGGCATAATTCCGTCTGATATCATAAAAGTACAGGGCGTATATGGTCAGTAATAAGTCTTAAAGAAATATCCTTTTGTTCATCTTCTTTGTATTTGGTACCGGCTATTTCTGCAACCTTATCAAGTAAAGACTTTATAGTATCGATCTCAAATATTGAATATACATCTTGAACGACAACTGCAAGTCTTTCAAGTCCCATACCCGTATCTATATTCTTTTGCTCCAGTTCACTATAGTTACCCTTACCGTCATTATTAAACTGTGTAAATACATTATTCCATACTTCCATGTATCTATCGCAATCACAGCCCACTTCACAGCCGTCTTTATGGCAACCGTACTTTTCGCCTCTATCATAATAAACTTCTGAACAGGGACCGCAAGGACCTGCACCATGCTCCCAAAAGTTATCTCCCTTGCCGAATTTATAAATTCTTTTTTCGTCTATGCCTATTTCATCTCGCCAGATAGCAAAGGCTTCAGCATCATCTACATATACTGATGGATATAATCTGTCGGGAGAAAGCTCCATAATCTCAGTTAAGAACTCCCAAGTCCAGTGTATTGCCTCCCTCTTAAAATAATCTCCGAAGAAAAGTTTCCGAGCATCTCAAAGAAAGTACCGTGCCTTGCGGTCTTTCCGACATTTTCTATATCTCCTGTCCTTATACACTTTTGACAGGTGGCAACTCTTTTTCCTTGGCGGAATCTCTCCTGTCCTGTAAAGTAGGGTTTCATAGGTGCCATACCTGAGTTAATAAGCAATAAGCTGTTATCATTGTGAGGAACCAAAGAAAAACTTTTCAGTATAAGATGATCCTTACTTGCAAAAAGTCCAAGAATTTTTCTTATTTCATTTACACCATAATTATTATGTGACATATTGTAAATTCCTTTCAATTTATATCAATTACTTATAAAAATACCAAAGCTGTGTTCATACCTAGTGCATCATTTCTTAAATAAGTATGTGAACGATAATCTAAAAACAGTTGCTCTTTTATACAAATATAAGCGATTCAAATTGCAGGTGGAGCTTATTAAGTATATAGCAATAACTTATATAATAACATATATCTTTATTTTTAAATCACCAGTTTTTAATTTTTATATTTTTAAATAAATAACAGCAGAAACCTAAAACTGTTAAGTTTCTGCTGAATGAGTAAAGTTCTATTTTTCTTAGTATCATATAATCTCTATGCCTTTTTCCGGCAAATATTCAGGATAATTATTATCAAATAAAAATATTGCCATTAAAGATGATTGTAGGAATGCACCTAAAATTTGAAGCATAAACCAAACCTCCCTCATTATATATTTATCTGGCACTAACATATTCTATAACAGCATAGACCTGTAGTGAACTACCCATAGTCTAAAGCCTATGGGCTTCCTGCTTCATGACCTCGCAACCTACTATCTCCACAGGCGTTAATTCGGGCGGTCCCTGCCCTATTGTTTTCTTATACTACCTTAACCACCATCTAAAAGCCGGTGGGTTAGGGTAGCAATATTCAACAGTGCGTTACAATAAGATAAATGTAAAAACTGCAACACTATATCTTACATTATAATATCCATGGGATAAAATTACAACTCTAAACCCTCATCATTTTCTAAATTTCCTGAAAGTGCGGCAGAGGTTGCAAGTTTATCACAAAGTTCATTTTCAGGATGCCCTGCATGACCCTTTATCCAAATATACTCAGTTTGGTGTTTTTCCATAGCTTTAAGAAGTCTTTTCCAAAGATCCGTATTCTTTACCGGACCTACCTTTGGTCTTACCCAGTTGTTTTATCCAGATGCTACAGGACTTATTAAAAAGCATCCGTAAGGTACTGGTCAGAGTATACTTTGACCTTACACGGTTTGGTAAGTGCCTCGAAACCGATTATACATGCCATCAGTTCCATACGATTATTGGTTGTTCTTATATAACCCTTTGAAAACTGCCTTTCATGCACCACACCCTTGGCATCCGTAAACTTTATTATAGTTCCGTACCCTCCGGGTCCGTCAGGATTTCCCCTTGCTGCACCATCCGTATACATATCAACTTCATGCATATTTACAAAACCTCATTATGAAAATAAAAGCTGCCGTACCTACACTATTCACTCAAATAAGCTTTTTTAACCAAATCGTTATCCATAAGCTCACTTGCCTTGCCGCTAAGTGTTATATTGCCGGTTTCCAAAACATAGGCTCTGTCAGCTATTGAAAGAGCTTTCTTAGCATTTTGCTCTATTAAAAGCACAGTAGTTCCCGAGTTGTGTATATCCTCAATAAGCTTAAAAATCTCATTAACATAAAGCGGAGACAGTCCCATAGACGGCTCATCCATAACTATAAGCCTTGGCTTACTCATTAAAGCCCTGCCCATGGCAAGCATTTGCTGCTCACCGCCTGACAAAGTTCCGGCAAGCTGAGATTTTCTTTCTTCAAGTCTGGGAAATCTTTCATATATGCGCTTTATCTCCTGCTCGATCTCCTTTGTATCCTTCCTGGTATATGCACCCAACTTAAGATTTTCAAGCACCGTAAGCTGAGCAAATACCCTTCTTCCTTCAGGCACATGAGCCATTCCCATAGCCACTATCTTATGTGAAGGCTTTTTAGTTATATCCGTATCTTCAAAGCTTACACTTCCCGACTTTGCCTGTATAATACCAGTTATAGTATGTAGTATTGAAGTCTTTCCGGCTCCGTTGGCACCGATAAGAGCTACTATCTCGCCCTTGTTAACCTCAAAAGATACTCCCTTAACAACCTGTATCATGCCGTAATTTTACACATAAATCCTGTACATTTAACATATAATCAATCTCCTACTCGCCTAAGTAGCTGTAATTACTCTATGGTCATTCAGCACTTCACCCGGAGTACCGCACACAAGCTCCGTTCCAAAAATTCAATACTGTCAGATATTCACAGATGCCGGAAACCAATTTCATATCATGCTCTATTAAAAGTATGGTAATCTTATATTTTTTTCTCTAATAAGCTTTATGGTATCCATAAAAGCTCTGCCGTCTCTTGCAGTTCATACCTGCCCCAGGCTCATCAAAGTAATAAAAGCTTAGGGTCTTGTTGCAGAGTGCTCTTGCAATCTCAAGCTTTCTTTGCTGACCGTAAGCTAAATTCCTGCTTTTTAAGTTCTTAAACTCATCAAGCTCAAATACTTTAAGAAAATCCTCAGCCTTCTCATCCATTAAAAGCTTCTTTTTACTGTAATTAAAATCATGTAAAAAGTCGGATAACAATGAATATCTTATTTCATTATGTAAAGCTGCTTTTACATTATCTAAAACTGTCATATTTGAAAAATAATCTTATATTTTTGAAAGGTTCTCGCTATTCCAAGTTTAGATATTTGCACAGGTTTTAAACCTGAAATAGTACTGACGTTTAATTTTATGCTTCCGACTGTAGGCTTATAGACTCCGGTAAGTAAATTAAAAACTGTAGTTTTACCGGCTCCGTTAGGACCTATAAGACCGTATAAAGAACCTTCTTCTATACTTACATTAAAGTTATCTACCGCTTTAAGTCCGCCAAACTGTATACCTAAACTTTTACATTCCAATAATGCCATATCTTAAACCCCCTTAAATCCTTTAAAAAGTTTGGATAAGGTTTTATTAGCCATAATACCCTGCTTTATTTTACTGTTATTAGCTATCATCATAATTATTAATACTATAGCATAAAGAAGCATACGAAGATTATCGGCACCTCTTAAAAACTCCGGCAATAAAGTAAGTACTATAGCGGCTATTATAGAACCGCTTATACTTCCCTACCTCCGAGAACCACTATTACCAGTATCTCTATAGATTTATTATAATCAAATGTAGTAGGCTTTATAAGACCTACATTATGTGCATATATAACTCCTGCCAAACCTGCAAAAAGCTCCTATAACAAAAGGCGGTAACCTTATATTTGCTTATATTTATACCTACGGACTCGGCGGCTATATCATTATCCCTTATTGCAGTTATTGCTCTTCCCGTTCTTGATTTTACGAGATTTACTATAAATATAATAGTTATAAGCAAACAAATATATGCAAGCAGAAAGTTTTTGTAATCTGTATGTAAAGGAATCTTACTGAGTCCCTTTGCACCGCCCATGAATTTAATTGAATTTATTATTGATTTTATTATTTCACCAAAAAGCCAGTGTCACTATGGCAAGATAATCTCCACGAAGTCTCAGTACAGGCACTCTATGTCAAAAATCCGAAAACCGCCGCAATAGTGCTTCCTGCAAGCATGGCTATAATTATTGTAGGAAGCGGCGGAAGTTTTGAGTATGTACTTATAAGCGCTCCTGTATACGCTCCTATAGACATAAACCCTGCATGTCCCAAAGACAGTTCCCCCAAAAATCCGGTTACCAGGTTAAGGGATACAGCCAGTATAATATTGACAGTTATAGGGATAACAAAGAGTTTATACTGTCTTGATAATATATCTCCATTAAGCAAAGGTTAAAATAAGTATATATATTGCTATTACAGCAATTAATTTTATTATATTTTTTAAATTAACGATTTTTCATTTTATCTACACCTTTACCTGTTTTTGTCTTCCCAAAAGTCCTGTCGGCTTAGCTAAAAGTACTATTACCAGTACTCCGAATACTATAGCATCTGCCAGCTCTGTCGATATATAAGCTTTGGATAAGCTCTCTATAATACCGAGCAGTATCCCTCCGAGCATAGCCCCCGGTATACTGCCTATACCTCCAAGTACTGCGGCAACGAATGCTTTGATACCCGGAAGTGCTCCCCATAGTAGGTTTCAGTGTTTCATACTGTGCCATGTAAAGTATACCGGCAACAGCCGCAAGTGCACTTCCTATGGCAAAGGTAAGAGATATGGTCTTATTAACATCTATTCCCATAAGACCTGCCGCATCCTTATCTTCCGATACCGCTCTCATAGCACTACCCATTTTAGTTTTATTAATAAAATAGCTTAATATAGCCATTGATATCGCAGTAACTATTAAGGTTATAAGACTTATACCGGATATTGTAACAACTCCTATCTTTATATTGGGATTAGGAATTACAGACTTAAAAGGTATAGGTGTTGCATTAAATATGATAAGCGATAAACTTTTGCAATAAATAACTGACTCTATAGCTGTAATCAAAAACCGCCAAGGCAGGTGCCTTTCTAAGCGGTTTTGTAAGCCACCCTTTTCAACTATAATACCGAGAAATGAACATACTGTTACAGTAATTATTATTGCCGCCCATATTGGAAGATTAAACGGGCTTACAGCAACATATAAAGTATATGCACCGACCATAATGATATCTCCATGTCATAAAGTTGATCATCTTTGCTATACCATATACCATAGTATATCCTAGTGCAATAAGAGCATATATACTTCCTGTTCTTAGTCCATTTTATTAATTGCTCTATCAGGTTTATAAACATGGTTGTACTCCTCTTTAATATTCCAAAATAAATGCACTAAGGGGCTGTGGCTCCAATCAATAAAAGTTTACCTTATCCCACAGTCCCTTATGCACATAGTTAAATATTATTTTTCTAAAAATAATCAAAATAATTAATCTATATCCTTGGTCTGGTAAGCTCCGTTTTTCTATAATAACAAACTTAGCTTCCTTTATAGGATCACCGCTTACATCAAAAACTTATCTGACCTGTAAGTCCGTCTACACTGATTTCTGTCATTGCCTTTATTAAATCAGCCGTATCTTTTGTTCCCGCTTTTTCAAAAAGCCGCCTTTAATACATATACCGAATCATAGCTGTCGGCTGCAAACTGATCAGGTATTGCATTGTGTACTTTGCCTTGTAAGCCTTTACAAAGTTCTGTACCTTCTCGCTTGGGTCTGTAGGATAGAAAGGTGTAAGGAATACAACTCCGTCAAGTACACTTGTATCGGTAACCTGTCCTAAAACTCCGTCCCAACCGTCTGAACCTACTATCTCAACCTCAAGACCTAAGTCCTTAACCTGCTTTTGCTATATAAGCTGCCGCTTCATAATATGCAGGTACAAACACTGATCTTGGCACCTGTTGCCTTGATTTTTGGTAAGCTGTGCCGTAAAATCAACATCATCGGATACGAAAGACTCTTCAGCAACTAAAAGGTCTGCATTTCCTGTTTCAGTAAGTTCATTCTTAAAAAGCTTCATAAACTCCGGTTGAATACTCGTCTGAGTTGTTATAAAGTACGGCTACACTATCATAACCTTGCTTTACCACATAGTCAGCTATTGTCTTACCTTGAATAGGATCTGTAAAGCAAAGACGGAACACATTGTCATTAGCTGTAATACCTGCCGCAGAACCTGACGGAGTAAGCTGTAATATATTATCCGCCTTTTGTCAAGTCGGTTATAGCTAAAGAAGAACCGCTGGTTACCGCTCCCATAATTACATCCACTTTTTTATCCATCAAAGTACTATATGCGGTACGAGCTTTTTCTTCGTCAGCCTCATCATCTTCAAATTGAAGAGCCAAGTTGTAGCTCTTATCTCCTACCTTAACTCCGCCGGCATTATTGATCTCTTCTATAGCTATCTCGGCACCCTGCTTAACTGAGATACCGTAAGAAGCCGCTCCGCCTGTTAAAGGTCCTGTACTTCCCTATAGTTATAGTCTCCAAATCAGGGTTTGCAGATGCACCTCTGATGCAACCTCTGATGCACCAGCTTCAGTACTTTTGTTATCGGCACTGCTTTCTGTATTGGAGCTGTTTGAACAAGCCGCCAATGATAAAGCTGCTGCCGCAACAATGCTAAACCATATATTTTTCTCATAACATTCCTCCTTTTTATATGACAAAATATAAATATTTAAAAATTATAGAAAACTCTATAATGTTAAATCAAAATTAATTAATTAAACTCGTGAGCTCACCGTTATAAATGCATTTAAGAAGATATATAACATCTTCTTTGCCGACCTTTATAGGATTTGCTTTTGTGCAGGCATCTTCCAAGATCTTATCCGCATTGCTTTCCATTTCGGCATAAAACCTGTCCTTATCGACATCACATTCCCTTAAAGAACCGGGGATGTCAAACTGTTTTCTAAGAAATTCAACAGCGGCTATAAGCATAACACAAAGTCTTTTATCACTTTTTGCCTCTAATCCCAGCCTTAAAGCAAGCTGTGCATAACGACTCTCAACACTGTTTGCTCTACTCTTATCAAGACCTGAATTAAAAGCAATTACATAAGGTAAAATAATCGCATTGAGCTTACCATGTGTAATATGATACTGTGCGCCCATAGTATGAGCTATGCCGTGGCTAAGTCCAAGTCCTGCATTGGTAAATGCTATACCTGCCATAGTAGATGCACTGTGCATCTTCATTCTGTGTTCTTCATTATCGGCATTTCTATACATTGCCGGCAAATGCTTTATCGTAAGCCTTGCCGCCTCGAAAGCAAACATGTCTGTACAATCGGTAGTATTTCCTGAGACATAGGCTTCCAACGCATGTGTTAAAACATCCATACCTGTATAGGCTATCATAGCAGGCGGCAATGTCTTTGTATAGCCGGGATCCAATATAACAAGCTCCGGCACCAAACTGCTGTCACTTATAGGTATTTTAACACCCCTTTGCTTGTCACTTATTACAGCATATGATGTAACCTCCGAACCTGTTCCGCTTGTAGTCGGAATCGCAATAAACTTCGGAACTTTGATATCCTTTTTGGAAACACGAAGAAAATAAATCATTCCCTTCGCCGCATCAATAGCTGAGCCCCCGCCGAGCGCAATAATATAATCAGGCTGTCTTGCTATAATATCAGCCAAACCTTTAGCCACTGTTTCCATGAGACGGATCCGGCTCTATTTCAGAAAAACAGAGTACTCAAAATTTATTTTTCTCAAGACGAAGTTACGGTCGACACAATACCCGAGCTTACCATATACGGATCGGTAATTAAAATAGCTTTTCAAAAGGCAATTCAAGTAAAATATCAAGTGCATCATTACCTGTACAAATCTTTGAACTCATTTTCAAATTTTTCATAACAGCCACCTCTATATATTTAATATCAAAACAGTAAATATAAAATCTTATACATATGTTGACAAAAAGGTATAGGGCTTTTTACTTCATCGCTTTACTTCCCTAAAGGGTAAAACTGCGTAAATTATATAATCTGTACTCTTTTATGTCAACACAATATATATATACCTATTATTTATATATAGTATTTATATTACTTATGTTACTCAATACTATCCCAACAAAGTGCCTTATCTTCCGATATTCTCTGTCTCAACATCAGATTATCCACCGCTTCTTTAGCGGACTTATTATCAAAAAGTACTGCATTGACCTCGTTAACTATAGGCATTTCCACAGCGTATTTTACGGCAAGACTCTTAGCCGCCTTAGCTGAGTATACCCTCAACTACCATATTAACTTCCTTACAGGCTTCTTCAAGACTGTAGCCCTTACCTATAAGTATACCCGCTCTTCTGTTTCTGCTGTGCATACTTGCACAGGTAACTATCAGGTCTCCTATACCGGAAAGACCGTAGAAGGTTTGCTTATAGCCTCCCATCTTTTCACCGAGCTCAGATATCTCTTTTATCCCTCTTGTTATAAGTGCGGCCTTGGTATTATCTCCGTAACCCAAACCGTCAGCTATGCCTGCCGATAATGCTATTACATTCTTAAGAGCCGCCCCTATTTCTATACCTATTATATCAGGAGAGGTGTATACTCTAAATACAGGACTCATAAAAACATTTTGTATATACTTTGCCACCTCTATAGTCTCAGCCCCTACTACGCAGGTAGTCGGAAGTTTTTCTTGCCACTTCTTCGGCATGACTGGGTCCTGATAAAACGGTAACTACCGCTTTCGGAATCTCTTCTTTTATCTGTACATCCAGGGTCTTTAAGCTTGACTCTTCTATTCCTTTTGAGACATTAACTATTACCTGACCTTCTTTATAAAATTCCTTAAGCTTTCTTGCCATACCTCTGGTGTAGACAGACGGAACCGCCATTACTATAATATCAGCATTCTTTGCCTCTTCTATACCTGCATAAATTTTAATATCTTCATTAATTATAAGCCCTTGCAGATTTTTATGTCTGCGTGTGGCAGTTAATGCATCAGCATCTTCTTTGAAAACTGCACATAGACCGACATCATGCTTATTATCGCTTAGAAGAACTGCAAGTGCTGTCCCCCAAGTACCTGCACCGATAACCGCTATCCCTACTCATATACGACTCCCCATAAATTATTTTTGAAATTAATCTTATTTTCAGTACCGGAAATTAATCTTTGTATATTGCTTTTTATGTCTGTAGATTGAAAAATACGGCCATGACACGAGACAAGTACCGCAAACTCTATACGACCGTTTCGGACAACATTAAAATAATTCAAATACACAAAAAGTATTGATATTGAGGCAAAACAAAACATCACTGCTATAGAGGCTAAGGACACATAATGGGTCAGTGCCACTATAAGAGGAAATACTATAAGACATACAAGCGTTATCCTAAGATCCACCGCTGTAAGTATACCTGCAATAGACGCCACGCCTTACCTCCTTTACACTCAAAGATAAAAGGATAGGAATGACCAAGCACTACACCAAATCCCGTATAAAGCATATAGATATCTCGGTATTGACCTTCCCCTAAAAAGTATCTCACTAACAAACAAGGAATAAGCGCCTTTAAAAATCTCAAGAAAAACTATAAATCCGGCTTTTTGCAAGTACCCTTAAGGTATTGGTCGCACTCGGCATTGCCGCTTCCATACTCCCCTTATGTCAATGTTTTTAGTTTTTGCCGAATATATATCCGGTCTGTATCAAACCCTAAGACATAACCTGCTAAAAAGAAAATTACCCTTTCCATCTACCTTTCTTCAACCCTTTCTCTTATAATAAACCTCAAAAGAAGTTCCTACCAAATCCGAATGCCTCTCTAAGTTTATTTTCTATATATCTTTGATAAGAAAAATGCATAAGCTCCTTATCATTAACAAATATAACAAAGGTAGGCGGTTTGACCGATACCTGTGTGGCATAAAATATTTTTAAGCCTCTTACCCTTATCTGAAGGAGGTTGCTGCATAACAGTCGCTTCAGTTATAATTTCATTAAGAACTCCGGTCTGTATTCTTAGCGTTTGACTGTCCATTACAAGGTCTATCAAGTCATACAGCTTATTAAGCCTTTGTCCGGTTTGTGCGGATATAAATACATATTCTGCATAGAGCATAAAGGAAAGTGTTTTCTTGATATTTTCGGTAAATTCATATATGGTCTTATCATTCTTTTCTATGGCATCCCACTTATTGACCGCTACTATAATACCCTTTCCTCTGTCATGTGCTATTCCGGCAATCTTGGCATCCTGTTCAGTAACGCCTTCAAAGTACGTCAATAATCAAAATAACTATATCCGCTCTTTCCACTGCGGTAACCGTTCTTATTATGCTGTATCTTTCAAGTTCTTCCTTTATCTTGGACTTACGCCTAAGCCCTGCCGTGTCTATAAACACATACTTTATTGTAAACTACATTAGTGTCTATGGCATCTCTGGTAGTTCCCGCTATATCTGATACTATCAGCCTTTTTATTGCCTGCAAGTTTATTTATTATAGAAGATTTGCCTACATTAGGCTTACCTACTATGGCAATTCTGGGTCTGTCATCCTCTTCTTCACTACCTTCATAATCTGGAAAATGTTCCAGCAACTATTTCAAGTAAATCTCCTATTCCGGTTCTTTTGTCCGGCAGATACAGGTACGGGATCTCCTATACCCATGTTATAAAACTCATACACATCATTACCGTATTTTTTTATGCTGTCAACCTTGTTAACTGTAAGTACTACCGGTTTTCTTGACTTTCTAAGCATATCTGCAACCTTAAGGTCGGAGTCTACCAAGCCTTGATGCACATCGGTTAAAAATATAATTACATCTGCGGTATCTATAGCTATCTGTGCCTGTTCCCTCATTTGAGACAGTATTATATCCGAGCTGTCAGGCTCTATACCTCCGGTATCTATAAGTGTAAAATCTTTATTAAGCCAGGTACAATCGGCATAGATCCTATCCCTCGTAACTCCGGGAGTATCCTTTACTATGGCTATGTTATCACCGGCTATAGCATTAAATAATGTTGACTTTCCTACATTGGGTCTGCCTATAATAGCCACTACAGGTTTCCTCATCTTATATAACCTCCTCATCGGGTTCGTAGGCCAAAAAGCTTTCATAACCTACATAATCTTTTATTTAGTATAGCCTTGATCAAATCATCTCCGGATGTGCCTACCTTGGTTATGGAGATATTTAATCTATTCTCTATATCATTTTTGTAAAGTTATCTAAAAATATATCTTCCGAACTTTTGAAACATATTTATAGCTCAGAAGCAAACGACTGCCTAGGTTCTTACCTTTAAGTTGTTTAATCAAGTCCTTGCCGGTAATAAGTCCCTGCAACTGTAATATGCTCTCCGAAGAAATCATTTTTCTATGGTATATACGTTGATTTTTCTCAGGAAAATGTTTTTCTATATCCTTAGCCAGCTTACTTATGGTAGGTGCTGTAACTTTGCCGGTGGCAATACTGATCGTCTCTTTTTCAATTTGCAAGCTGCTAACTTCTATATCTTCAAGAATACTTGCAACCTCACATCTTAAAAAGCCTGAGCATACCTACTCCGTTACCAAGTTGTATATAACCGTCATACCTTTCTTCTTCAGGCAGTTCCCTTTCGGCAAGCAAATAAAGCTCATCACTTGCGTGTATAAAATTAATACCATGTAATTCCTTAGCTGCGTTTTTGGTACTTTTCTATCATATCAACGGTTTTCTTCAGCCGTTTTTATCTATAGCTGCAACTTTGTAAGACCGGTTCTGTACTTTGTAATACCTACCGGTACTACGGATACACTTTCCATCACGGGGCATATTTTAATAAGTCCCTTTATGCTCCTTTTCAAGCTCCCTACGTCATTATAACCTTTTACATATAACTCATTTGACCGTTCATGGGTATTTCAGTGTTCATGAGACTTTATCTATGTATTTTAACGAAGTACCTGCAAAATCTGTTGTGTAAACTATTCTTACTCTAAGTTCCTGGATTTGTAGTATGTACTGAGATATTAATGGGATGCAAGCGAAATTCTATAATTCTGTCTATATCCTTTTCCTTCATATTGGTAAGTGTGACATAGTTGCCTGTAAAAACGAAAGCCTTGAATCATCATCTTAAAATAAAGAGTATCCCTCATACCCTTCGGCATCTGGTCTATAAAACAAAATACACAGTTGTTGGGTGCAGGTTCTGTAATCACACATAAGTCCCGGAACTGAACTCTATGTACCTATATCCTCGTAATTATGCTCTATATCAAGTTCCTACATTTCACCATCCTTTTTGAATAAGTATGCATGGATTCGGAATTAATATAATACCTGTAATCAAACACATCTTCTATCTCTTTATCGTCAATAGCAAAAGTATTCTCACTTTCTATACCAGGCTCTTCTGCAATAGGAGCCTTTGCACTTTTATTTATAATATGTTTGGAGGTATTTTTCTCCAACTTCTATATATTCTTTTCTAACAGTAATTTATATGATATCAAGTTACTTTAATGTTTTGTAAAGAAAAGTAAAAAGTTACAGTTCAGGTAGCTTGATATAATGGTAAGATATCAAATGAAAGCTTTTGCTTTCAGGTGTATATTATACATGCATGATCTATCAGGCGGATGCCGAAATTCATCTTCGTCTAATGTATAGATAAAATTTAAATATTTTTAGTTTTTGACAAAGAGATGAATGACCTATCTGAACTCTAATAATAAAAACTCTTATTATCTTATCTAACTTTGCTCCTTACACTTGACTTTTAGAAAAATATAAAGCGTATAATTTTTATTTGAGAGAGGTGCTAAATGACTTAATGATTGGGAAGGCATTCTTAAATTGATACTACTGAGGAGGATTTTTATGCCGAACAATTATGCTTTTAGAGAGCAGCTACCCATAGCCCTCTAAAAATTGCAGCCTTGGAAAGCTGCGAGATCTTGCCAAGAAAAGTCGATGATTATATCGTCTCTATTTAGGCAAAATGACATAAAAGAGTTAGAGATGAGACAGGAAAATCTACATTACCGAGGTCTGATGCAGCCTCATACCTTATGGATAGCCTGTCCAGATCGGTACCGGAGAAGCTAAAGGAGTTATTAATGAATCGGCACGTGAAGTGATATATTTTTGTTGATGCTGATGTAATGAACCATTCTTTAGAATTATACAGTCAACGGATTTTCATAATCAGGCGTCCCCCTGATGACCATTTTCAAGATCTTAAAAAGAATCATAGCCGCCAGTGTTTCTGCAGCTCATAGGGTCAATGTTATTTATGCCTTTTCTCTGTGAAAGCAGCAGCATAAAGAACCAAAAGGGAATCTCTCGACTGTGCCCAGCCTTGGAAGAGCTTGTAAATATGGTGTAAAGCAACTATAATTACCTTTGATGCACTATGACCTAGAGTACAAAAACTCTATTCCTTTACACGGTTTTTGATAACTTTATGCCCTACTCGTATCACTTTGTGAAGGCTTTATTTAATAACATAGACGACTCTTATAATGAGACAAAGAACACCTTATGGTAGATAGTCCTGATGAGGGCGCTCATGAACAGGGCATATACCTTAGCCAATAACTTGGGTGTGGATATGCATGTCTCGTATCTATAAGCGAGGAGGATTATTCAGAGTGGTTGACGGCAGAAACTCTATAGTTGCACATGAATTTTAGGCAGCAGTGTTGAAGACAAGATAGTACTAATAATGGATGACATGATAGCGTCGAGAGTCAATGCTCGATACCGCCAAAGAACTTAAAGACAGAAAGGCAAAGAAAGTAATAGTATGTGCTACCTTTCGGACTTTTTACAAACGGACTTTCAAAATTTGATGAGTTTTACAGAGCCGGCTACATAGACCATGTATGCACAACCAACTTAAAATTATAGAGACCCTGAAATATTTTACAAAAGAATGGTACATAGAAGCCGACCTCAGTAAATACCTTTGCAGCTTTCATCAATAAACTCATTTTTAACCACGATGTACCTATAGGAACTGTACTCTCACCAACTTACAAACTGCAAAAAGATAGTAAAAAGTATTAATGCTAAAAAGATGGATATGAGTACTTTGATACCATAGTTTAACAAATAAATATTGCATATACTTAGTTTGAGAGATTGAAACTATTTTTAGGGAAACCGCTATGAGGACTTATGCAAGCGGTTTCCGGAAAGAAGTATTTTGCCCAAACTTCCTCTACTTCAAAGCCAAGAAAGCAGCTATATTCTGCTCACCTGCATACCTATGTGAAAATAACTTATCATGATTACAATAAGTACAAATATCCGTCACATGAACATTGGACGGATCTATACCGATATCCTCAAGTATTATCTTATTTGCCTCCCACAAATCAAGCATATAATGAGTCTCATCCTTAAACTTAAGTATACTTTCAAGGCTTTTTTCATTAAAAACTTTTCTAAACTTATCGCCGACTTCAAGTCCTACCTCATAACAATCCGCACTATACTGGGACCGACACAGGCTATCATATCTTCTGCCCTACTGCCGTAGTTTGACTCGCATGGCGGCAAAATGTTTTCGGATATCCTCTCCACCGTTCCTCCATCCTGAATGTGCAAGACCTATAGCCTTATTCTTCGTATCCAAAAGATATATGGGTACACAATCGGCAAAGAAGGTAACAAGGCAGACACCTTTTTCATTTGTTATAAGTGCATCCACATCCCCGTATTCTCTTTTTCTTAGTATACCGCTACCTCTGTGTTTACTTTCCACCTAAGTACATTGGTAGTATGGGTTTGATAAGATAAAACCATATCTTCCACATCTACACCTAGAGCTTTGGATACTCTTTATAGTTTCAAGTACATTGTCATTATAGAGCTTTCCTTTGTAAAACTTAGGTTCATACTGCTTAAGTAACCTGTACTTACTCCTCCCATTCTAGTGGAAAAAGCATGTTTTTACAAGTTTGGTGGCTTCAAGTGCGGGAAACTTAAGCAAACTACCAAGTTAGTATCTACTTCTTCTTTAATCTTTCTTTATTATTTTTCTGATCCATTTCGGCATACATACTCCTATCTAAGCAGCTCTTTAGCTAAGTGATTTCCTCACCCAAGATACTTACAACATCAAAACGAATATCAGACTTATATAAATTTAGTTGATTTGCAAATATATAAAAGCTTCGTATCTTTGATTTTCTATTATTTTCTTTTGTTACTGACTCTTCCGGTCTTCCGAAATCATCTATTTTTCTGTGTTTAACTTGCTACAAATACTATAGTTTCTTTATCCCTAGCTATAATATCAACTTCTCCGACTTTACTGTAAAAATTTCTTTCAGTGCAGCTTAAACCTTGCTTGATTAAAAATTCAAGCTTTTTCTCAGTATTCAAAGCCCTTTTTCGTTTATTTTCCATCATCAGTAAACTAACATTTCCAACAAAACTTCTTCTATGTATCGGGCATAAGCCATGCTCCTTTTATAGCAGCTATATGTTCCTTAGTTCCATAACCTTTATTCTTAGCAAACTTATATTCGGGGTAGAGACTGTCATACTCCACCATAAGTCTGTCCCTACTTACCTTTGCCACTATACTGGCTGCCGCTATACTTACCGACTTGGCATCCCCTTTTATAATTGAGACCTGCTTTTATATCTACTTTGGTATATGTACGGCATCATTTAATAAAAATATCAGGTTTTTAACTTTAAGTTTGATAGCCACTGCTCATTGCCTCATAGGTAGCATTAAGTATATTGATTTCTGTCTATTCTTGCAGGGCTTACAATACCTATGCCATGAGGCAACGGCACTCTCACAAATCTCCTTATATAAGGCTTCTCTTTTCTTTTCAGCTTTTTGAGTCATTAAGGTATAGAATCTGCTTATTTTTGTCAAGTATTACAGGCAGCTACCACAGGTCCGGCTGAGGGACCTCTACCCACCTCATCAACTCCGGCTATATATGTATATGCCTTATATTTTTCTTCAAACTCCTGCATAGTCTTAAGTCTTTCCAAGTTCCGCAGCAAGCTTTTTCCTGTAACTTTTTGCTTATCTTCTTTCATTACTCTACTTCCTTCGGCTTTTCCAAGCTTATTTTACCGAGCTTTCCTTCTCTAAAATCCTGTATCAGTATTGCGCCAGCCTTTTCATAATCATACTCATTGCCCTTTTTAAGACAGGAACGCTTAATTGCTATTTCTTTAAGCACCTCTTCTACAGTATTTCCTGCTATATCATATCTTTCTTTGAGTAAGCTTTCATCATTTTTAAAACACCATTCTATAAATGCAGATGCAAGCTCTGTAGTATCGACTATCATATCGTTGATGAGAGCCTATAAAAAGCAATCATTTCTCCAGGTAGTTCATCTTCAAACTTTGGCCAAAGTATACCGGGGAGTATCTAAAAGCTCAACAAACTTGCCATTGATCCTGATCCACTGATTGCCCTTGGTTACACCGGGTTTGCCTGCGGTTTTTGCCATAGCTTTTCCTACTATAGAATTAATAAGTGTGGACTTTCCTACATTTAGGTATACTGTAATCATAGTCCTTACCGGACGATTCTTTATCCCCCTTTTAAGGTCTCTTTCTCTTTTTTCCTTTGCGGCGATTTCTATAAGAGGCATAAGTTTTTGGTAAATTGATTTTTTTCTTGAGTCAAGCGTCATGCACAGACAACCTTTGGACTCTATAATAATTAAGCCACTCTTTTATTGACTCTCTCATCTGCCATATCGGCTTTATTAAGTATGATTATTCGTGATTTACCTACAGCAAGTTTTTCTATATCAGGGTTGGAAGTAGCCATAGGCTGCTCTTGCATCAAGCATTTCTATAACTATATCTATTATCTTTTATATCCTCTGACATAGCCCTCTTAGCCTTGGTCATATGCCCCGGATACCACTGAATTTTCATAAGTTCTCCTTATACAAAAGGACAATGCAAAAGCACTGTCCTTAGATTTTATTGCGTATTTACTTTACAGCTTCTTTAACCTTAGCAGCCTTTCCTACTCTTTTTCACGCAAGTAGTTAAAGCTTTTGACTCTTTCTTACCTTACCTCTTCTTACAACCTCTATATTGCCTATAAAAGGTGAATGTAAAGTGGCCATGTCTTTTCAACACCTATACCGTTAGAAAGCTTTTCTTACGGTAAATGTCTCCTCTTGCACCGCCGTTTTGTCTCTTAAGTACAGTACCTTCAAAAATCTGTACTCTTTCTCTGTTTCCTTCCTTGATCTTGTTGTGTACCTTTACAGTATCACCAACTCTGAACTCAGGAACCTCAGCCTTAAGCATGTAGCTTCAATACTCTTATGTCGTTCATCTTATCCTCCTGTTAACTTGACATTCTTAATCTAATAATTTAGAAAAAGAGGAATATCATGCCTTTTACAACTTGATGAGTATAACATAATTTATTAATTAAAACAAGTTATTTTTCTGTTAATGCCTTTGTCTTATAAGCCTATATGATAAAGTCTCTATTATACCCCAAATAAAAATGTCCTAGTTTATGGTAGAATAATGTTTTACAGATTCTATCAGACAGGAGGAGTTGACTTACTATCAGAGGTAGTTTTATCAATGAATGAACAGAGAAGTATGAGGTCAGTCAAAAAGCCCAGTAGACTCACCCGGAAGCTGCTAACAAGGACAGAGCAGCTCTTATTCTGGGTTGTGCTAAGAGACATATAAACTCGTATGCTACAGGGATAGCTTAGAAGTGGCAAGGATTTTTATTCATGGTAATAGAGGCAAAACTGGCTACCATAATCTCTATAGAGATTCGCCAAAAGTCAGTAGACCTATACAGAAATAAATACTTTGAGGCAAACTTTGAACACTATACAGAGCTTCAAAAAGGAATGAAGATATAACGCTTTCTTCCTTGTCATGAGTATTTTTGATTCTGAATACATCCTCTCCCAGCTACCAAAGCATAAGCGTAGACGAATTAAGCAAAAAGCTCAAAGAACAAAAAGAAAGCGCAAAGACAAAAAGAACTATCATCTATGCTGGCACAACCTGGTGTCAGTTGATAATGCCTCACAGCCGTCGTCCCAGTGTGTGCTTATTTTATGAATTGCAGCAGCTGGATGCGACACCTATGAGGTGGGTACATGGGCAGGTATCCGCATTTGCATTATTGACTGATGCCTCCGGCATTGTCACAGGTGCTTGGTCTCGGATACTCAAGAGACGCTCAACGGTTACTACCATGTACTTGAGCAGATCTCATGATTATGGTATACCCTATAAGTTTCTACTGATAAACGAGATCTGCATTTGCTTACAGAAAGATGTCTTGTCTGATGACAAAGACACCTATACACAGCTCAGCTTTACGCCTGCAAACAGCTTGGAATAGAGCTTTGGAATCAAGCAGTATACCGCAAAGCCCAGCGACGCGCTAGAACGATTAAATCAGACTTTTGCAGTCACGCTCTGCCTATTGAGCTGAGGCTCGCAGGCGCAACCGATATCACAAAGCCAATGAATCTTCTACTCGCTACATAAAAGATTAATGAGAAGTCTCGCACTCCACCTTATGGGTATCAAATCTATCTTGAAATGCAAACTGTCTAAAAGAAAAATAAAAACCTTACTTCTGGCAGTTTTGACTGAGAGAACTGTTGACTGCGGACATGCAATCTAGTCTGAGAAAAAGCTATAAGATGATAGATCATGCAAAGGAGCGCAGATCCATTATCGAAAGGTACCAAAAGTTATGCTATCAGCGCTCGAGATGAGGATCTATGTTTGCGTGTGTTAATGACAAAGATATTTACGCACTGGAGGAGATACCGACTCAGCTGAGCATAAATCTAAGGACTTGGATGCTGATTATAAACCACCAAAACCCAAAAAGACTTACATTCCGGCTATGAATCACCCTGGAGGAGAAGTGTATGTAATCAAATTTTGCACTCCACAGCCACAGAATTGAAGAAGATTTTAGAAAAGTAGCCCCTTGTTTTGGGGCTTATAAATTAATTATTTTGAGACATAATCATTTATGCTTTGGATCAGTTATTTTTCCTAGCTAATGCCTTGTCTCCTTGCTATAGCAAGCTCTTCATTGGTCGAGTACAAGCATTACCTTTAACCCTTTGAATCCCGGTGTTGATATCAGGGTCAGCTTACCTCTTGCCATTGTTAGCCCTCGTCATCAATCTTGATTCCAAGGTATCCAAGATAAGAGCAGATTGTCTTTCTTCCCGGTATATCATTCTCGCCTATACCTGCAGTAAAGCAGATTGCATCAACTCCGTTCATAGCAGCAGTATAAGCTCCTATATACTTAGCAACTCTGTAGTGGAAAGCATCAAGTGCAATACGCGCAAGCTCATTGCCCTCTTCTATAGCATTTTCTATATCTCTAAAATCGGAAGAAAGTCCGTTGGACATACCGTACACACCTGACTTCTTATTAAGTATATCAAGTATCTCATTAATATTCTTGCCCTCTTTATTGGCAATAAATTGCATAACTCCCGGATCTATATCGCCCGATCTGGTTCCCATTATAAGTCCCTCAAGCGGTGTGAATCCCATGGAAGTATCTACGCACTTTCCACCTATTGAAGCTGACACTGAAGCTCCGTTTCCAAGGTGGCATACTATAACCTTAGCTGTCTTTGGGTCAAGATTTCCGAACTTTATAGCCTCTCCTGATACAAACTTATGGCTTGTTCCATGAAAACCGTATCTTTTGATGGAATATTTTTCATAATATTCATGTGGTATGGCATATCTTGATGCCTTATCAGGTACTGAGGCACCGAATGCGGTATCAAATACCACTACATTCTTAACACCCGGTATAACCTTTTCAACCGCCTCTATACCCATAAGGTTTGCAGGATTGTGTAAAGGTCCAAGGTCGAAGCAATCACGAATACCCTGCTTTACATCTGCATCCACAAGCACCGACTCACTGTACTTCATACCTCCATGAACTACTCTGTGTCCAACCGCATGAATCTCATCAAGGCTCTTAATTACTCCATGCTCACTGTCAAGCAAGGCATCAAGTACCATCTTGATTGCTTCATTATGACTTGGCATAGGATTTTCTATTATATGCTTATCCTTTCCGGCTGCCTGATGTGTAAGTTTTGATCCGTCTATTCCTATTCTCTCACAAAGTCCCTTAGCTATGACCTCTTCTGTATCCATATTTATAAGCTGATACTTAAGGAAGAACTACCACAGTTGATTACTAAAATATTCATTTTACTTACTCCTCAATTATTTAATGTTTATTTATCAGTTATGTAAACTGCCAACTATATAAAAAGCCAATAGCATCTTCTTTATAAAAGCCGATATATTGTTTAGGCTTTTCTACATGATTTATAATCGCACTTTATCATTGTCACCGGTAAACATACCAAACCTTCTTTGCCAACTTATCTCCTGTAAAATTAAAAGCTCTAAATTAACTCTATTATTTTAGAAACTAATCTATAAATAAATGTATGAGCAAAAATTTAGTTTAAATTTTACCGGCTTAATTACTTTAGTCTTATATAATAACCTGACTATGCCTCACATTGTACTGCGGTTATGGCTACACTCCTACGATATCTTCCCAAGTGCAGCCTCTTGAAGGTCATTGACCGGTCTTGCTATACCCTGGCAAATAGGTCCGTAAGCTTCAGCTTTAGCCAGTCTTTGAACTAATTTGTATCCGATATTTCCTGCATCAAGATCAGGGAAAACAAGCACATTTGCCTGACCTGCAACCGATGAACCCGGTGCCTTTGAGCTTGCCCACACCCGGATCTATAGCCGCATCAAGCTGCAATTCTCCATCTAAACTAAGCTCCGGTGCCATCTCCTTGGCAAGTCTTGTAGCTTCTATAACTTTATCTACATCAGGATGTTTAGCACTTCCCTTGGTTGAATGACTGAGCATAGCTACCTTCGGCTCCGAACCTACTAAAAGTTTGAAACTTTCTGCTGATGATATGGCTATTTGAGCAAGCTTTTTCAGGATCCGGATTTTGCTCAAGACCACTGTCGGCAAAAATAAATGCACCATGATCACCATACTCACAGTCAGGCACTTTCATCATCAGGAAAAACGCAGATACCAGCTTGGTATTAGGGCTTAGTCTTAATAATCTGAAGACTTGGTCTTAATGTATCCGCTGTAGAGTGGCAGGCACCCGATACCATACCGTCAGCATCTCCGTTTTTTATCATAAGACAGGCGTAGTAAGCATAGTCTGACAGCATGATTCTTCTTGCTTCCTCATGTGTAAGCCCCTTAGCCTTTCTAAGCTCTACAAACAGATCCTCATACTGCTGAGTTTTTCATATGTATGCGGATTGATTATAGTAGCCTTGCTGATATCAAGACCCTTGGAATTTTTCTGCAACTTCTTCTGGTGTACCTATTATTATAAGTTTTGCTATTCCCTCCTCAGTATAGTTTCAGCAGCCTGAAATGTCCTTCTGTCCATAGACTCCGGCAGAACTATGGTTTTTATTTAACCACTTTAGCTCTTTCCTAATCTGTTCCATAATGCTCATGTTTATAAAATCCCCTTTCAACCTATAATAAGTCATATCTTTATGAACTACTTAATTATAGTATATTTTGAACGTAAAATTACAAGTATTTAAAATAGTTCTTTGTATAATTTTTCTTATATATTTCTAAATATATAAAGTCGACTGTTTACAGAATATATTATATGCCTTATACTCGACTTTATATCTTCTACAATCGACTTTATTTACTTAGTTGTTACTTTCTTATAATTAATAATAGTTATTGTAATATTTCGCTTTTTTATACCTAAAGAGCTTACATCTTACAATAAATGATAATAAGTTTTAAAAGTATAAAGCACCTGACATTTTAGATTACCCTACCTGTATAAGTTCATTGTTTTATGTAATATAAAGATACAAACTGAAATGATAAGATCAAAATATCTTTTTACTTACTGTTATTGGAACAATAAGTTCATCAAACATCAAAAATCCCTGTGTGAGCTGAGTTGCTTAGTGTAAAGTATGCAGTATATCTTTTATAGGCACATAGCCGGTCTTACCATCATATTCTAACAATATTTCCACTGATTTTAGCCCTATTCCTTCTATACTTACATCCATTCCTTCATAAGCCGGGTAGGCAATTCCTGCATCTCCGAAATCCCCACTGGCTAAAGTTACATACTGTCCTCCTTTGAGTGTTCCATACCTTTGGCAAATGCTCTTATATCACTTTCATTGCTTTGAACCTGTAAGATCTCTCATTATAGACATTAAATCTTCTTTGATTTACTATATTATAATAATCATCTGATATACGCTGCTTCTCTTACCCTGGAGTCCTTCTTATTATATATATGTATGCGTAAGTTAAAAATGCTCTTATCCTTTGATGTAAGATCCTCTCTTCTTTTTATGCGTACATTTGCACTTGTGCTATTTGCATCATAAAAATCATATATAACCATGTTACAAATTGCGTGCATATAATCTCTGCTTTTTATCTACTTCCGACATTTACATACTCACCGCTTGCTCTACCAAATAACCGTCAGGAGTTTTAGTACTTGTAAGCATTGCTCCGCTTGAACCGAGGTAATAGTTTCCTATCCATGTATTCTTTTGCATAATCCCGGCTTGATCAAAAATAATACCAGGCCCCGTCATTGTCCATAAACCATCCTGACTTGACATAGGTATTATCATCCCGAGGTAAAACCAATCCCCTGCTCGATTTACTCCACTGACCTGCAAAGGCAGACATCGACAATGCCATACTGAACGCTACGCTGATAAAAATTCCAAGTGTTTTTCTATGCTATTTTACCTTCCTTTCATAATATTTAACTTTATTATACAACTTTTATTTATTAAATTTCTATTATTATTAAGTTAGTTTTTGTTAATTTAGACTAATTTAATTGACATTTTATTATATACTACTATTAGTATTTAGACTAATTTCAGGAGAAATCTATGCAATTAAATTATGCCCCCAAAATACTCGGAATTGTAGCTGAGCATAATCCCTTTCATTCAGGACACCTTTATCAAATTAATAAAGCAAAAATCTATATGTGCCGCCGATTATGTAGTTGTTATTATGAGCGGACATTTTTACTCAGCGTGGTGAAGCGGCTATTTAGTGATCCTTACCTAAGAAACTGAAATGGCTCTAAAGCAGGTGTGGATGCCGTATATGAAATGCCTGGCTGCATTTTCCACCGCTTCGGCAGCGGATTTTTGCTTTTTATGCGGTTACATTCCTAACCTTATTAAATGTTGACTACATATCCTTCGGAGTGGAGGATGCCACTTTAGATGAACTTGAAAACCTTGCTGATATTTTGTTAAATGAAAGTGAAGGTTTCTAAAATCTGATTAAAGAAAAACTTTCAAAAGGCTATACTTATCCTCTTGCAAGAAAGGAGGCATTTTAAATGAACTTAAAAATTTCAAAAACTTTGATGAAACCAGAATAAAAAGCCTTTTATCAACTCCCCAACAACATACTGGGACTTGAATATATATATATACAATATAGGTTCACATTTGAGACCTGTATTAACTCAAAAAGAAAAGGTTCAGACTATCACGATAAGGGTATAGCCTATAATAAAGAGCACTCTTCCGCTACCGCCCTGAGAAAAGTACTTGAGCTTACATTCCGAGCTTAATGGACTTGAAAGCAGCCTTATGCCGTCTTCTATAGAAATAATCAAGAAAAAGCAAACCTTTTATTTGCTGATGATTTTTAGGGAAGTATAAGCAGAAAACTTTTATGATTTATTGTATAATGATGTAGATTTATCCATATACAGCGATATTTCGCCAAACCTTTCCGACAGGATCTATAAACTTAATAAAAACTACTCTGACTATGAAACAATGGTAGCTTCCATAAAAAGTAAGGACTACACCTTTACACGTATTTCAAGGGCATTGTGCCATATATTGCTCAACATAAAAAGTCGGATACGGATATTTATAAAAATAATATAAAATATTCAAAGTTACTCGGATTTAGGAGGTCTTCAGGTAACTTACTTAAACTTATAAAAACACGCTCACAGTTAATAAATATAACTAAGTCGGCAGATGCCAAAGATATACTCTAGGGATGAAAAAAGAAACATACTAGGCTTTTTATGAGTGAAGTATATGCCTCATACATATATAACTCCGTCTATTATGACAAATATAAAACAGAGCTTTAAAACTCATACTCTCGTGAAATAGTAATTTTTATAATATCTAAATCCGATAATTCATACAAAATACATTGTGAATTATTCTGAGCAAACGGAGGTATTACACCATAGTTACAAAACTAAAACTTATATCTTTATATGCACATACTATGAGAGCCTTGAACTATGAGCATAAATAGCCCTAGAGCTAATATTCCATATATGCTTATGTTTTTATATAACTTAAACTTATACGCTTTATTTATTATTAATAAATCAAGTAGCTAAAACACAAGACTATATACTATAAGAAATTGCTGTTTAGATATCTTGATTTTTAATCTATATTGTAGGATATAGTATATATTTTTGTAATATTTCTATGTAATATATGCATTTAGTATAAAAATGTAAAAATAAGGAGGTGCTATCATGATTTATTTTGATAATGCTGCCACTTCAATGCATAAACCGAAGGAAGTGACTGATGCGGTAGTCTTTGCTCTTAATCACTTCGGTAACGCTTCAAGAGGGTGTATGACGAAAGCTTGCAGGCAGATAGACTTATATATGATGCAAGAAGTGAAATAGCCGCATTATTTAATGCCGGCAACCCAGACAGGTAGCATTTAGCAAAAATTCCACAGAAAGCCTTAATATAGCTATTTTCGGTACTTTGTCACCGGACGATCATGTTATCAGCAGTGTCAGTGAACATAACTCCGTACTAAGACCTCGCATTATTTACAGGACCAAGGTATGCAGCTAAGCTTTCTCCCCATAGATGAAAAAGGGCAGAATCAAACTTGACTTAATACCCTCTCTTATACAAAAACACCAAAGCCATAGTTATAACCCATGCCTCCAATGTAAGCGGCAATATTACCGACTTACATACAGTATCGGATTTTTGTAAAAAGTATAATTTGATGTTGATAGTTGACGCTTCACAGACCGCCGGCTCAATAGATATAGATATGCAATCTATGGGTCATTGACATACTTTGCTTTACCGGGCATAAATCTCTTATGGGACCCTCAGGGAATAGGCGGACTTTGTGTCAATGAAAATATCTACATAAAGCCTTTTATAGTAGGCGGAACAGGTATACATAGTTATGACCGCTTACAGCCGGACAAGATGCCTACAAGACTTGAATCCGGAACAATCAACTCTATAGGTATAGCCGGTCTTTTGGCAGCGGTAAGATATCTTAAAACTCAAAATGTAAGTACTTTGCATCAAAAGGCACTTGAAGTATCACAGTACTTTTACTCTAAGCTTAGCGAATTTGAAGGCATAAAGTTTTATGGTGATTACGAAGCTTCCAACAGGGCTGCGATAGTAAGTTTTAATATAGCCGATATAGATTCCGCCTTGATAGGAAAAAGTCTGATAAGTGATTACAATATATCTACAAGAGTGGGCACCCACTGTGCTCCGCTTTTGCATATTGCTTTCGGCACTGATAAAGCAGGGTATGGTAAGGTTCAGTTTCTCACATACTAATACCTTTGAAGAAGTTAATTACTGCTATACAAGCATTAAAAAGCATTATAAATAAAAAGGAGGATTTGTAGTATGAGTTTAGATTCAAAAGGGATTATTTTTACTTGGTATCATAGCCGGTCTTTCCGCCATGGTACTTGCGATGATGGGTAACCCTAAAAACATGGCTATGTGTATAGCCTGTTTTTATAAGAGATACCGCAGGCTCTTTTAAAGCTGCACCAGGCTGAGGTCGTACAGTATTTCAGACCTGAGATAGTCGGTATAGTACTTGGAGCTTTCCTGATATCGATTATTTACCAAAAGAGTACAGATCTACTGGAGGTTTCTGCACCCGCTATAAGATTTTTACCGGTGCGATCATGGTTATATGTGCTCTTGGTTTTCCTCGGCTGTCCGCTGCGTATGGTCTTAAGAATGTCGGCAGGTGATATAAGCGGTTACGTAGGTTTGGTAGGCTTTGCCCTCGGTGTGGGAACAGGCGCCTTTTTCTTAAAGAAAAGGCTTCAGCCTAGGAAGATCCTATACTATAAAAAGGAAAGCGGATATGTGCTGCCATTGCTTATTACCGTAGCATTTTTAGTAAGCCTTTTTGCACCTTTCACTTTTTGCTTTTAGTGAAAAAGGACCCGGAAGTGTGCATGCAGCCATAGACTTTCCTTAGGTGCAGGTATAATATTCGGAGTAATAGCACAAAGAAGCAGAATGTGCTTTCTGCAGGATCTATCGAGACATAATCCTTCTTAAGGATTTTAAAATTGATCTCTGCAATCGGCGAGTGTTTTTGTTGTAATGCTTGTATATAACGTAGTTTCCGGTAATTTCAAACTTGCAGCCCTTCGGTCCTATAGCACACGCTCAAACCTTATGGAACATTCTTTCTATGTATGCCGTAGGTCTTTATGGTACTTTTGGGAGGTTGCCCTTTAAGACAGCTTATACTTGCAGGTAGCGGCTCTTCTGATGCTATAGTTACTGTTGTAGGTATGTTTGTAGGTGCGGCTTTTGGCACACAATTTTAATTCTTGCAGGTGCTCCGGCAAGTGTTGCTACAACGGAAAAAGGCGGCTTCTGCAGGAGGTCCGAGAATAAACGGGCAAATATTTGTAATAGCTTCTATAGTTATACTTTTTATCATAGCTTTTATAGGTATTAAGAAAAAAAGAACAATAAGGAGATTTGATCATGAAAGAAATAGATGTAAGAGGACTTTCCTGTCCTGAGCCTGTACTTATATTAAAAAGTGAAGTTGAGAAGTCTAGACAAGTCTTATAAAGTACTTGCAAATGAGGCTCATACTGTTAAAAAAACCTTAAATTATATGCTGAATCTGTAGGCAAAAAGTATCTGTCAAGGAAGTTGGTGACGAGTACGAACTTACGGTGCAATAGATATGCATTTATACATAAGTTTTTCACACCTCGGCTGAGGCTATGGCTACCGAAAAAGGTAGCCAAACTTAATAATATAAAAGGTAAAGCATGTCTCCACTTCCGAGGGAGGATTTCGGCAAGTTGCGGTATGGCATATGAGACGGATATTTCTTCTAAGACCTATCAATTAAAAACTTATTAGAAGCAAATGATATAGAATGGGATGAATTTATAGAGATTTAAGTCTTTTAACCTAATTGCTATTTGACTTATGACGCAATTCTACAGTACTATAAATGTAACTTACTGATAGGAGGTGGGAGTATGAAGGTACAAAAATATATCTGATGTTAATGCTTTCTTCAAGATGATTGATGAATGCAAGGGTACTGTTGAACTGGTTTCAGATGAGGAGACAGAATCAATCTAAAGAGCAAACTTTCTCAATATCTTTCAATGGCGACTTTATTTTCTAACGGTTATATTGAAAAAGCTTGACTTAGTAGCTCATGAGAAGAAGATATAGAAAAATTATCAAGTTTATGTATCAAGGAGAATAAAAAGCTTGTAATCGGACTCGAACCGATGACCTACTCATTACGAATGAGTTGCGCTACCTACTGCGCCATACAAGCAAACTCTTTAAGAACTGTCATAAAAACTGTTAAACTGGCTTTGTGGCAGTTTTTATTACGGGGCGATGAACGGGAAATATCACCTTATGGTGAACACTGCCCTACAAGCAAGTATGGAGATAAACTACTCTACTCAATTATCACAGGCTCGGATAAGAGATTATCACCTTGTGACGAACGCCGAATTCCGACAAATAGAGAGAATAAAGCACTCCCACCTGATTTATATTGTAATAGCTTTGACATCCATAACTCAAAGCTCTCGCAGCCAATCCGAATCAGAACGGGTTTGCAGCCGTGAGAGGGCGCCTGTCTTAGCCGCTTTGACCAATTGGCCTTTGGTGTCCTAAGCACTATGATAGTATACATATATTAATTGTCAAGCATTTATAATATAAAAACTTATAAGCCATATATGATAAAGTCCTATTATTACAAATAAAAAAATGTCCTGTTTATGTAGAATAATGTTTTACAGATTCTATCAGACAGGAGGAGTTGACTTATCAGAAAGGTAGTTTCTATCAATGAATGAACAAAAAGAAGTATGAGGTCATCAAAAAGCCTAGTGAGACCACCCCGGAAACTGCTAACAAGGACAGAGCAGCTCTTATTCTGGGTTGTACCAAGAGACATCATCAAATCCGTATGCTACAGGGATATAGTAGAAGTGGCAAAGGATTTTTATTCATGGTAATAGAGGCATAAAAACCGGCTACCACAATCTCTATAGAGATTCGCCAAAAAGTCATAGACCTATACAGAAATAAATACTTTGCAGTGCAAACTTTGAACACTATACAGAGCTTCTCAAAAGAATGAAGATATAAGCATTTCTGCTTCTTCTGTCATGAGTATTGGATTCTGAATACATCCTCTCCCAAAGCTACCAAAAGCAAAGCGTAGACGAATTAAGCAAAAAGCTCAAAAGAACAAAGAAAGCGGCAAAGACAGAACTATCATCTATACAGGCCCAACCTGGTGTCAGTTGATAATGCTCATGCTCGTCGTCCCAGGTGTGCTTATTTTAGGAATTGCAGCAAATGGATGCGACACCTTATGAGTGGGCACATGGGCAGGTATGGCATCTGCATTTAGTATTGATGATGCCTCGGCATTGCGCAGGTGCTGGTTCGATACTCAGTGACGCTTTCAATGGTGCCACTAGTGTACTTGACAGATCCCTTACTGATTATGGTATACCTTTATGTTTCTACTGATAAAACGATCCTGTATTTACTATAAGAAAGATGTCTTGTCTGATGACAAGACAATTTATACAGTTCGCTTTACGCCTGCAAACAGCTTGAAATAGAGCTTGAATCAAGCAGTATACCGCAAAGCCAGGACGCATAGAACGATTAAATCAGACTTTCATACGCGCCTGCCTATTGAGCTGAGGCTCTGCAGGCGAAACTCGATATCAATAAAGCCAGCCGAATTCCTTCACTCCTACATAAAAAGAATTCCAATGATAGTCGCACTTCCACTTTATGGTATCAAACTGTCTTTGAAATGCAACCGTCTGAGAAAAATAAACCTTTACTCCTCCTTGCAGTTTTGACTGAGAGAACTGCTGACCGCGGACGTGCACCCAATCTCGAGAAAAAGTTTTATAAGATGATAGATCAGCAAAGGAGTGCAGATCCAGCTATCGAAAAAGGGTACCAAATGTTATGCTTATCAAGGTCATTAGATAGGCTCCATGTTTGCGTGTTAATGATGACAAAGATATTTATGCACTGGAGTGCGAGAGACTGACCTGTTGAGCATAAATCTACAGACTTTGATGCTGATTATAAAACCACCAAAACCTAAAAGACTTCTATATTCCGGCCATAGAATCACCTCTGGAGGAGAAGTGCATTTGGTTAAACTGGTGCACCTCACAAGCCACACAGATTTGTTAGACGATTTAGAGGCAAGAGCATGCTCTCTGTTTTGCTTTATAAATTAATTTCTTTCTGGGATATATCTACTTTGGCGCTTGATGCAGCATTTGCACATAAGTTTCCACTTCCATGTGATGTTACCAGCAGGTGTGATTCACCTTCCCAAAAGACTAAAACGCTTTGTTCTTTATCTATAAAGTCAACGAAGAGGAACTTTCGGTAGCAGTTTGGTAGATATACATGTAGCATATAGCATCCTAAAGCGCTTTCTCATTTGGTATATTATATATATCCAACCACCTGAACTGTAATCAACCCTATTAAGGTTTCACCTTCATATGGAAGTAAACTATTAAAATTTTCGTTGCTTTGCGGTTACTTTCTTGCGTTGGGTCCCACTTCTTGTTCCGTCAGGAGCATAAGCTGTCTCCCAAGCATAGGCACCGTCTTTTCCGTACATAATAATTTCCTAAACCCATCTCATCTGTAACCATATATCCGCCATAACTGGAAATAATACCACTCACCCATTTTTGCCATCTTTGATGCTGCCTAGGTACCGCTCATCGTACAGCATACTACCACGCACTACCTACTTTACTGCATCTCCACCGTCGCAAAAAGATGTGCAAGGTAATGCAAATATATTAGCTAAAACTCATAGCTGCTATCTCTCACTATATATACTCTATAATAAACCTCTCCTTTCTATACAGAAGTATTATATATATAACTAAAAATATAAACAGCACTCGATAACTGACCTGAAAACAAAACTAAGTTTAACCTTTAATTACCTCATCTAAGCAGGATTAACTTTAATTAATAATGTTTTAGACTACTCGTACAGCATCATTGATATGCAAGCCTTATTAATCTGCTTTCGTTAATCTACAAAACCACTCCTGCCTTTTGTAACTTTGTCCTCTGTCTTGTGTAGGTTTAATGTGCGTAGCCCGTGTGCCACTGTAATGCTTTGATTTTGAATCATGTCTTTATAACCTACCTGCCGTGCATCCGCCCAAATTTTTCCAGATTATAATATATTCTATCCTCTTTGGTAAAATAAATGTATTACAATATCGGAGCAGTCAGAAGTACCCAAGTGGAAATTCTTCGCTCCTTCAACTTTGCGTATTTCCAAGCCTTCTTTTTCAAGCACATCTTGTAAATCATCGGATATTGCCTGTATTGGTTAATATTATTAGCACTGCTTATTACAAAGAAATCCGCCAGACTTGATATCTCACTTATATCTAGTACTACAGTCTGCTCGCCCTTTTTATCTTCTATAATATCGACTATTCGTTTTAACATTGCTTTCATCTTAATACCTGACCCTTTCTCTTTAAAGCCAATTATAACAGGCTAAACTCATACTGTTTATACATACATTTTCCTTATCCAAATACTCTATGGTAGACTTTACTATCTCATATAAGGCTTTGTCTATATCCTCAAATGCAAGTCTTCTTATACTGTCAAGCTTTTCAAGCTTCTTTCTATTCGGTTCTATATAGTCGGCTATATAAACAATCTTATCCAAAAGACTCTATATCAGCCTTACTCTGTAGTATGCCATCTGATGTGCAGAAAAGCACCTCTTCATCTTCCTATAATATGTCTTTTTTGCCAAATATTTACCATATATTGCATGTAATATACTTGGTGATTTAAGTTCATCCTCTAAAAAGCTCTATACCTGCTTCCTTGCACAGTATTATAAGTTCTTTGTTGCTGTATGCCTTTGCACAGTCATGCAATATACCGGCAAGCTCAGCCTTATATATATCCGCACCGTACCCTCACAGCCAAGGCGGAGGACATATAGGATACTCTACACTGTGCTCATACCTTTTTAGGTAGTTGAGTTGATAATTTATCTTTTATAGCCGCTATATATTCTCTGTCCATTTCTTCTATCCTTTCAAAAGCTTTGATAATTCCCTAAAGATAGTCTTTTACAAATACTTAGTTTTTATATAAGTTATTTTCCTTTATATAATTATACACCTTTTGCGGTAAATATTCACTTGCATCTTCATTATTTGCTACCATTTCTAATCAGTGATGAGAAGATATATCCATTTCCTTAAAGTCTATGAATCTGATATCGGCAGAATACTTACTTCTTAATTTACCTGCCATACTTTCCATACTTAAACTCTTATTCTCATACCTCTTCCTAAGCTACCAAAAGCGTGACAAACTCATTATAATATCAGGATTTTTCCAGCTTTCTATCTCCTTATATGAGTCTGCACCTATAATGAAAATATAAATTTATATCTCTATAAAACTGTTTTAGTCTTTGCAAAGTATAGTATGTATAATTTCTATCTATCTCACTTGATATACGCAGTTCAAAGTCGGAACAGCTAAGGTATTCATAATCCTCAAGTGCAAGTTTTATCATGTCCATGCGTGTATTTATATCCGTTATATACTTATTGTCCTTGTGAGGTGATTTAAGTGTCGGCATAAACCACACCTCATCGAGATCAAATTCTTCCTTCGCTTCGACCGCCAGGTTAATATGTGCCTTATGTACGGGATTGAAAGTCCCCCCAAATATACCTATCTCTTCCATCTTATGCTTTAGCCTTCGGAAGTTTTATTTTTCTTTTTTCAGGCTCGTAAGCTTCTTCATATATAACTATTTATTTTGCCTATTATCTGCACATGACTCCGAATCCGTATGCTCGGCTATAGCATTTGCGATTTCCTTTTATATCATCCGTACAATTCTTTTAATAGGCTATCTTAATAAGTTCTCTTGCCTCAAGTGCCTCTTTAAGAGCATCCACTATTTCATCAGTCAAAGATGCCTTACCTATATGAAATATAGGGTCTAAAGACATGGCAAGACTTTTTAAGTAGCTTCTTTGTTTGCTGGTCATAAAACTAATACCTGCCTTTTTAATTTATTTATACATAATCAAATTCATATCCGTACATTCTGACTGTATCTTTGTCCTGTATACCCATTTTCTCAAGTCTCATCTAAAATTCCGGAGGTCTTTAGGAACTTTTGGAAAAAGTCAAAGCCCTTTTCAGACTCAAGATTGGTATACCGAACATTTTTTCTATACGAGGTCCTTCTACAACATATACTCCGTCCACTATCTCTATAGTATATGGAAGATCCTTAGTATCGCTGTAATCTACTCTCAAATTCTTTCTCATATATTTTCACACTTCTGTCTATAGTTTTAAGTATATCACTTATAGCATAAATCAGCTCATTTATACTGTCCGGTAACTGATGATATGGGATATACTTTCATTTCCGGCTCAAAAGCCTCTTTTAACCTCTCTATAGCCGTATCATCCGTCAAACTGTCTATTTTATTTGCCGCTATAAGCTGCTTTCTAGAAATAAGCTCAGGATTATAAGACTTTAACTCCTGCTGTATAACATTAATATCTTCTACCGGATCTCTACCCTCTATAGAAGCCACATCTACTACATTGAGCAGCACTTTGGTTCTTTCTATATGCCTAAGGAAGGCATGACCTAAAACCTACGCCTTAGCCGCACCTTCTATAAGCCCCGGGATATCAGCCATAACAAAACCGTCTCCATCAGGTAAGTCTACCACCCCCAGATGCGGATTTAATGTAGTAAAATGATAGTTGGCAATTTTAGGTCTTACATTGCTCACCCTTGATATAAGGGTTGATTTACCTACATTAGGAAAGCCTACCAATCCCACATCAGCTATTACCTTAAGCTCCAGCCTTACAAACATTTCCTTGCCATCCTGCCCGGGCTTTGCATACTTAGGCACCTGCATGGTAGCTGTGGCAAAGTTCATATTTCCAAGACCGCCTCTACCGCCTCTAAGTATGGTTTCTCTTTGATTATCTCCGGACATATCGGCTATTACCTTATCGGTTTCAAAATCCCTTATAATAGTTCCCTCAGGTACTTTGATAATAAGGTTATCGGCATCCTTACCCTTACACTTTCTTTTACTGCCGTTTTCTCCGTCTTTAGCTATATACTTTCTTATATGTCTGAAGTCTGACAGGCATGTAAGCCTCATTTATCCACTTCAAATATTATATCTCCGCCTTTACTGCCGTCTCCGCCGTCAGGACCGCCTGCCGGAACATAAAGCTCTCTTCTGAAACTTACATGACCGTCTCCGCCCTTGCCTGACTTTTATAAAAATTTTTGCACTATCCGCAAACATATATACTTATCTTTCTGACTAGTGCATCGTTTGGAAAAATAAATATACCAAAAACAATGAATATTTTTCCAAGTTTACATCAAAAATGTAGGCGTAGTGCGGCTACACTGAGGATTTTTGATGTATGCAATCAGAAAAGAGACAAGTTACTTTGATATATTTGTTAGAAACGATGCACCAGATCGTTTCGAAAATACTGATCAATTCTATTATTTGAAACACACTTTGATAATAAAAACCAGGTCGATCTCTTTATCCTATACTGTATAAGGCTTATATTATCAGCCTACATCTACACAAATCTAAGCGTTTTGATTCTATTATGATACTATTCACATGAGATCTTTAATTAAGATCAAGGGCTGTCGCACAATAAAACTTTAGACAGGACTTCCTGTCTGTAAGCTCTGTATGCAACAGCCCTCTTTTAAACGATATTATTGATTAGCAACCCTAGGGTATACAGAAACCTGCTTCTTGTCTCTGCCTTTTTCTCTCAAAACGCACTCACTCCGTCTACTGTAGCGAATAATGTATCATCACCGCACGACCTACATTGTGTCCCGGATGTATCTTAGTACCACGCTGTCTGTAAAGAATATTACCGGCTAAAACAAACTGTCCATCTGCTCTTTAGCACCTAATCTCTTAGACTCGGAATCACGACCGTTCTTTGTAGATCCGACTCCCTTTTTATGAGCAAATAATTGAAGGTTCATCTTTAACATATCATTTTACCTCCTTCGATTGTATTTTTAATGTAACGATTACTGTACTCTTTTCTCAAGCTCCTTTATACCGAGTAAGTATGATTTACTAAGCAAACTTGACTCAGGACTTACTCCTTCAACAAATTCAAATTCTATAAATCCGTCATTTGAGTCATACTTTATCTTATCCTTGGTATATGTTTCAACTGAATTAACGAAATTGATGGTAAGTGCTGAAAATGCTGCACATACTATGTCAGCTCCCGCCTTGGCAAAACCTGCATGACCTGTTACTTTAAGCTGTAAAAGACTACATCTTCTTTTTGTTGTCAAAAAACCACCTTGATCATGAACTAAGCATTGATCTTGGTAATCTTTAACTCTGTAAATTGCTGTCTATGTCCGTTTTTCTTGTGGTAGCCTGTTTTTCTCTTATACTTATACACTCACTACCTTCTTAGCCTTAGCTTCTCTGATAACTTCAGCTTCTACATTAGCTCCGGCAACTGTAGGTGTTCCTATTACAAGACTATCATTATTAAGTGCAAGCACAGACTCAAACTTATAGCTTGTACCTGCCTCAAGTCCCTAACTTCTCTACTCTAATGATATCGCCCTCTTCTACCTTATATTGCTTACCGCCGCTTGCAATAATTGCGTACATCTTGGGTCCTCCTTCTTATCATTACTCGCCAATTTTTGGTGCATAAAATGCTTAAAACCTAATTGAGCGGCATACTGCTGTAAGTATAACATTTCGCTTGATAACTGTCAAGCTGAGAAAAATTGGACTTTATATAAGTATAAGCCATATATGATAAAGTCCTATTATACCCCTAAATAAAAATGTCCTGTTTATGGTAGAATAATGTTTTACAGATTCTATCAGACAGGAGGAGTTGACTTATCAGAAAGGTAGTTTTATCAATGAATGAACAAAAGAAGTATGAGGGGCATCAAAAGCCTAGCAGACCACCCGGAAACTGCTAACAAGGACAGAGCAGCCTTATTCTGGGTTGTACCAAGAGACATATAAATCGTATGCTACAGGGGATATAGCAAGTGGCAAGGATTTTTATTCATGGTAATAGAGGCAAAAACCGGCTACCACAATCTCTATAGAGATTCGCCAAAAAGTCATGGACCTATACAGAAATAAATACTTTGAGGCAAACTTTGAACACTATACAGAGCTTCTCAAAAAGAATGAAGATATAAGCATTTCCTGCTTCTTCTGTCATGAGTATTTTGGAGTCTGAATACATCCTCTCTCTCCCAAAGCTACCAAAAGCAAAGCGTAGACGAATTCAGCAAAAAGCTCAAAGAACAAAAAGAAAGCGGTAAAAGACACAAAAAGAACTATCATCTATACAGTCTAACTTAGTGTCAGTTGAGAATGCTCACAGTCGTCGTCCCAGGTGTGCTTATTTTGGCGAATTGCAGCAAATGGATGCGACACCTTATGAGTGGCACAGTGGGCAGGTATGGCATCTGCATTTGGCTATTGATGATGCCTCCGGCATTGCTCAGGTGCTTGTTCTGATACTCAAGAGACGCTCAACGGTTACTACCATGTACTTTGAGCAGATCCTTGACTGATTATGGTATACCTTATAAGTTTCTTACTGATAAACGATCTGTATTTACTACAAGAAAAGATGTCTTATCTGATGACAAAGACACTCTATACACGTTCGCTTATGCCTGCAAACAGCTTGGAATAGAGCTTGAATCAGCAGTAGTACTGCGATGCCAAAGGACGCATAGAACGATTAAATCAGGACTTTACAGTCACGCCTGCCCATTGAGCTGAGGCTCGCGTAGGCGTAACTGATATCAATAAAGCCAATGAATTCCTTCTACCCTACATAAAAGAATTCAATGAGAAGTTCGCACTTCCACTTTATGGTATCAAATCTGTCTTTGAAATGCAAACTGTCTAAAGAAAAATAAAACCTTACTCTGGCAGTTTTGACTGAGAACTGTTGACTGCAGGACATGCATCTCAATTCTGAGAAAAAGTTTTATAAGATGATAGATTATAAAAGGAGTGCAGATCCATTATCGAAAGGGTACCAAAGTTATGCTTATCAAGGCATTAGATAGGTCTATGTTTGCGTGTGCGTTAATGACAAAGATATTTATGCACTGGAGGAGATACTGACTCATGAGCATAAATCTAAGGACTTGATGCTGATTATAAAACCACCAAAAACCCAAAAAGACTTAGATTCCGGCTATGAATCACCCTTGGAGGAGAAGTGCATTTAATAAATTTGCACACTCACAGCCACATAGAATTGAAGAAGATTTAGAAAGTGCATAAAAAAAGCCCTTGTTTTGGGAGCTTATAAATTAATTTTCTGGGACATATTCATTTATGCTTGACAGCTGAGAAAATTGGACTTTTATATAAGTTATAAGCTCATAAATGAAAATGTCCCACCTTATCACAAATGAAAATGTCCTGTTTATGCCGGGAAAACTTGTTGATAGTGAGTTAGCCCTTTTGGTACTTTGCATCACAGACGGCTTCTAAAAGAAACTATATTTAAGCCGTCTGGATGCTTCTGGGGATTCCAAAGGGTGGGAGGCTCACTGTCAACAAGGAAACTAGAATAAATGGGGCATTTTCTATCTCATTTAGGACATTTTCATTTGTGTCTGACAGCTGAGAAAATTGGACTTTTTATATAAGTATAGTCTCATATATGATAAAGTCTCTATTATACCCCAAATAAAAATGTCCTGTTTATGGTAAAAGCTATATATATGATAAAGTCAAATTTTATCAGGGATTGATATTTGTTTCATACTCTTACTACTTCCCCACATAGATATACTCTCTATTACAACTTCACATAACTTTCCCGTCTTTATCATATCCGAAGTATACCGGATATTCTCCGTCTCGAATCCGCTTTGTATCATAGGTATGCTTAAGTTTGTATTTGGTAGTGCAAAGTTTATCCAATCTCCCTCTCTCTTTGGAACTTAGGGTTTGCTTTGCAACTTTTCTTAAATTCACTCATGCGAAAAAATCATCATAGATATTGCTGTCAGGATTTGCTTTATACCACTCTTCCCCAAAATCGCAGTATTTATCCCTTGTTTCGACATCCACTATCGTTGCCAAACCTGCATCTACATAAAAGCCGAAAAATGAATTTTCATTTACATCTTCAAGATTTTTCATTACCCTTTAAAGCATTTCTGTATATTAGAGCTTTCTATCTGAAAACCTTACCTTGTAGCGATATACCTATAATGATTTTCTTCTATCTTACCACAAGGGTATCTATTGGAAATACTCTGACAGGAACTTTTTGTATATAGCTTCTTCTTCTCTTAAGATACACTAGGGATCTCTTACCAGTATACTACCTGTTGGAAAGTTTACTCTCTCCCATATTAAGCAGATAGAGCTCTTTTCCCATCCATCTCCTTCTTATTAAATGACTCACCAAAGTCTATCAGTGATACTAAAATATCTTTTAACCTTTTCTATACTTTTCAAGCCAATCCTTTGTAATTTCCATGCTACACCTTCCTTTTTGCTGTTTAATAGCCTAAATAGAATTCTTCCTCTTAAGTTTTTCCATATCAAAAATCGTATACTGATATCTATAAAAGCTTATTTTACAATGCTCTTTATGCACTGCAAAGGAATATCATTTGCATACTTATACGATTTTGACAAGTACACTTTACAGTAAGTATTGACAAGTATACTTGGCAGCATTATAATAAAGTTACGACAAGTATACTTGGCACAGTGTATGAGGTAATTATGAATAAGGATGAAATTTTAGAAAAAGCAGACAGGAAAAATAACATAAAAAGATGAAATGGAAAAAAGAGGTTTTTCTTAAAAAGCCGGACAAAGAAGTTGTGCTGTCTGGAAGCATTATTTGTGCTCTTATAATTGTTCTTGAAACATTTTGCCGATCATGTAAACTTAAGTATATTGGCTTTTATACTTTGCCATGACGGGCACTATGCTTCTTAGCAAGTATAGTAAACTTATCATGAACTGATTTTCGGATCTATACAGACTTGTTTTATCTGCTATTTGTATGGTGCTTTATATTATGAGACTTGTGAGGTAGAAAATGGACGAAAAATTAGTCTTACAAACTTAAGGAAATACAGAACTGAAAAGGGCTTATCCCAAGCTGAACTTGCTCAAATGGTCGGAGGTATCCAGAAATACAATAAGCTCTATAGAAACAGGGCAATTCAATCCTACAGCAAAACTTGCACTTGTACTTTGCATTGCACTTGATATTTGAAGAGATATTTTACTTTTTAATACAAATGATGATTGACCGAGCTCTTGAGCGAGGGATGCTATTGCCCTTTAGGCATAAGATGGGAGATTAGATAAATTATCCATAAACACTCCATATTTCAATAGCGCCTAGTACTGTAATAAAGTAAGTTACAAACTTTATAGACGAGATGTCCAAAGCGTCAGTCCACCACGCTTTTCTGGTATAAAAGCTGCGAAGTTCGGAAGTCTGTAAAAAGTAAAGTCAAAACTTTATTAACAGTACTGCTAATGTAGTGTATGTGTTGATATCTAGACTTATTACTGCTTTGCTGATATGTAGTAACTTTCCTATATAATAAAGAGAACTGAATCTTGATTTAATATTTTGGTTTTAATTAAATATCAACGATACATTACTCCTAGTATGATTGAAATAGGGAGTGTTTCTGTCCTACATCTCACTTTTCCGCTATCCTCCCTCCATATACACAACTGCATACTGCACATCATCACCGTCAAAGTTTTCGGCAAGTATATCATCATTGACCTTATCAAGCATTATTCCGCTAATATATACCTCATTATAAAGGAATGCCGTAAAACAAAAATTTCATCTTCTCTGTCTATATCAATCACGCTCCAGTCTTCTCATCACTTTTCCATGTATACACACCTTTTTTCATCCATATAAATATCATAAAGTAGATTTAGGTACTTCTCAAATGTATAAAAATTCTTTGATATCCAGTCCCATTTCATCAAGTTTTTGTTCCAGCCTGTACTCCGCAAGTAACTCTTCTTTTCTTTTTATGTGATAGATAATTTTTATTAAACTTAAGCAAATTATATATGTGATCATCGCTGATAAAAGAATTTTCCTTTATCAGTACTACTTTATTTTTTATTATCCATTTTGAACTCTCTTTTGAGTAGATTTAAGTGTGTATTACTTTACATTCTACTGTCATATTACAGCAGAAAATAATATTACTTTTTATGATTTCATAGTAGATTAAGCTATACAGCTTTATTAAATTCTGAGTTTTTGGAAATATTACTTTTGATCCAGTTATCTACACATCTGCTCCTTTGTGTGAGACCAAATGTCTCCTCCGCTCCATAACTGTTATATTTGCATTTATTTTTAGAAAAATCAATCATTGTACTAAATGATGTCATATTATCCTTTTTCCATAAAGAATTTCCAGTAGGTGTATCCCAATATACCGGATTTCTTCTTACTAAGACAGATATTTCCAAGATAATGTTTCTCCAAAAGAAGTTTCTATTTCTATGCTAAGTTCTTCTTCTGACACATTTGCCCAAAGCATCATGTCTCAAAATCAATCTTTCCATATCTACAATCGGCGATATTAACATGGCTTTTGTAATTTTTATCCGCTAAAGAAATTAGTGAAAAATACGCCCCTATACTGTTTTGCAATTAGAATTGTTTTATTATATTGGGGTATAGATAGAGTCAAATAATTGACAAACTCAATTTTGGCATCCCACGGTTTTTCCGATTTATAATCAAATCCTATAATATCAAAATCTTCATTAAAAAACTTTCTATAATACTTAGCTTCTTCTGCACTTCCTCCTTTACCATGAATATAAACCATTACATTTTTCATCTACTACCTCATCAATTCCAAAACCTAATATCATTTTATTTTAAGCAGACTCTCAGCCTCTTTACGACTTTGGAAAGTAGCTGTCAAGAATAGTATAAAACCTTTTATTATGCCCCTTTTCAAACAAATGACTAAGTTCATGTACTATAACATATTCAAGGCATATAGGAGGCTTTTTATGCAGCTAAACTAAGCCATATACGCCTATCTTTAATATTGCAAGTTCCCCACCTTGTTTTCATATTTTTAATTCTAAACTCTAAAATTTCAAATTCATTTTCTTTAAATATTTTTCAAAAATAGTCATGTAGCCTTTGTAAGTTCTTCCCTATAGAAATTTATCAAGTATGGCTTTTCTTTTTCAAGTTTCTCTTCTTTTTAGTATATATAAAGCAAGGTCTCACTTACTGGCTAACACAGACATTTATTTCGTTTTAATATCTAAACTGTATTCCCTGCCCCCACAAAAGATGATGCCTTCCCCTGAAATATACCTCATAATTTATGTATTTAGGTTGTTTTTATACTACTGCCACTGTTATTTTATCATATTCTTTTAGATAAAATCTTCTGATAACTTTCAACGAAACAGTTTTTGAGGCTCTCAGTCTTACTTGCATCCTTTGACTAGAAAACACTAAGGTCATATACTTCATACCTTTTCTTCTCTCAATCAAGACATTGATATCTTTTACTTTTATATACTTTTTATCCATACGACTATTATAAGCAAAGGGCTTTTGTCTTTGTAAATAGTCATATCTACGAGAATGTATAAGTAGCAGACTAATATACTTATATTATTACTGCTATAGCGCGCTTTTTCTGTGCTTTTTGCCAAAATATTTTAATATGTGGTATATATATACATACGTTTACATACAATAAGTCTAAAGAAAATTCCTGAAGCAGCGGGAGGGCGTGATGGGCGGAAATGTCTTAAAATAAATGTTTCTTTAATACACTCACTACATGAAACGCAGAAAGATATGCTTATTCATCAATGAGGTAGTGAATCGCCGCATAGAAGCAAATTTTCAAGTGCATTTTGAGAAGTGGAAACAAATAGGAAAATGGAATCTAAGTCTTATACAGACTTAGATATTCGAAGAGACTTCATATACAGGAGATGAATACCTATATTGAAAGCGTTAATTCAAATGATATCCCGTGGCACAGGCTTTAAACTACTAGTGTATAAAGAGCCACTGATTTTCCAAAAATTTCTTGATATTCTTTCTAAGATGGAAAGTATTGAAGAAGAAGTCGATGAAGCCGGGAGCTGAAATGAAAATTAATATTGAACACCAGTTAACTCTCTGGCACTCAACTCCATTTGCACTTATCTTTCTTTTAAGGATTTTAAATCCGCCTTGGACAAAGTAGGACAATAAGGTTGCGCCTCTATCTTCTCCGGAACAGTGTATTGAGCTTTTACCGTATCATCGCTCTTAGCCGCTCTGCGTGGAATGATAGAAAGGTGGAAACACATGTGATCCGCTCCAGAATTTTCTGATATGTTAAAAGAAGAAGAATACCCATGGTCAGAGGGAGGTATGATGAGAGTAAGACTTTGAGATGAGTGTACAAGACGGCGAGGTCTTTTCATGCCGGACTTGTTCTCACAGCTTATTACTCATTCCTATCAGGTTTTCACTCTCAAGCCCTTTGTTAAAACAGCTTGATAATAGAGGCAAATGAACTTTGTGACTTCTATTGCGGGACTTAAAATTAGATAAACCTAAAAATTTTCCGCTTTACGCCCAATATCCTGCCACCTATCCAGTATTCTATAGTGACAAAACTCCCTTACTTCTCTTTATGCTTATATCAGAGCAGTGCTACTTTAACAAGTTTTATTAAAGTACACGCAAGAAAAGGAGTAGTTTTGTAAGGAATATACTTTATGAGTCTGATTGACAGTATTGCTTATGATACCGCATTATAATAAAACCATTGTGCAAGTATCCTGATCTAGTGATTCTTGGATTATGCCAAAAATCTTATAATAATAAAATTTACGGTAAGAAAAAGATGACAATACTTTACTTAATGGACATAACTAAGTTTATAAGATTTTATTCGGAGCTAAGTTAGTATATGCTCTGAGACTACGGAAGATGAGTTTCGAGATTTCCAAAAAGGCTCTGAGCTTGAAAGAAAGTCTACGCCCTACAATTTGTAAGGGTTTCCAATTCGGAGATTATCAACCTTGATTATGTGCAAATTTTCTTTCTTTAAGTGCAGGTGGCATTATAAATATTATTCAAAAATGGAGTAAGAACAAGTTCTTTCCAGAAGATATCTAAAGAAAATAAAGGAGGTTTTATATCATGAAAAATAATATTATTTATCGCTTTGTATTCGGTATTTTATAGGTATTGATATAGGCTTTATTTATGTCTATCTTTTTTTCCTACATAGTCGGAAACGGTTCTTATCAGCCGGCACCTACCGGATTTATAAGTCATTTTCCCAATGAGCTCAGTGCCATGCTTGTATCTATACTGATATGGGCTGCAATAGGCGCTTTGTTCTCCACTACAGCCTTATATTTACACATACTGAATTCAGCATAACTAAAATGACCCTGTTGCATTGTGTTATAAATTATATAGTTTTTGTACCGCTGTCTATACTTGCCGGCTGGTATGAATTTAACTTGGCTGAACTGGCATCATTTACCATTGTATACATTATAATATATGTTATTATATGGATCTGTATTTATGTTTATATATACACATGAAACATATATGGAAATCAATGCCAAAAGCTTATAGTGTTTTATGTTTCATACTTAGCATCATTAGCGGTAATGAAAGCATATCGAAATCAATACTATAACTTTAAAAAATAGTATTTTTATGGATTGATATACTCTAGTGTAGTGTATCATTGATATCTAGCCTTATTACCACTCTTGTTAATAGATTGCGCTTGAGATATATATTAATAGAAATTTGAGACTCTGACTCTACTATTGCTGATATTAATTAAATATCAATGATGCATTGAGACTAGCATGAATAATAATTGACCAAGCTTGGGAAGCCTGGTCAGTATTATTCCATCTGCAATTCTAAAAATCTCATATTCATTCGTATATATGCCTTTCTCTCCTGCTTTTCTATACAGGCGCACTTGCTAACTCATGTCCGGGTACTTTATAACTGAGAGTTGTAGCAAACACTAAGAGCTTTTCTGTGCTAGCCATTAATCATATCTACCCTTACCAACATATGTACATACTAACGCAAGCTCCGTCTTTAAAATCACGGAAATCTTTTACTGAGAGACCCATGATTACATCTCTCTGACAAATTCCTTTCTCTTTACATTTTATCTCGAAATTCTACTCCAAAACTGCAATATGGTCTCCTTGCCAACTCTCGTACACATTATCAGCAAAGATGCTCTGATAGGAAAACCACTTTTGTCCCAACTCTTCCAAAGCCCGCTTTCCTGCGAAATCCACACTTTAACTTATCGCGTTTAGCTCTCTGTCCTTTCTTCCAAAGTCCAATTTCATTTTCATAAGGCTCATTATCCCAATATTGTTCTAAACTCACTCTCTTCAAACATTCCAATCCATACATGATAAGCCTTCGTACTGTTCCTCTTCCTTTGGTCACGATCTACTTCCATAGGATGATATTTCCCACAATGCAAACAGGTGAACAAATATCCTGCAAAGTGATCAGTGTTTCCCACAGGTATTTCTCACATCTTCAAATCTCATTTCTTGTGGCATTACTCCTCAAAATACCCCATCTGCACATCCGCATAGCCTTAAAGCTCTTTGGTACGACTGTTCCTAATATGCACATACAATCACCGCAAACATAGGATAGCCAGTACTCTCCCTGCCATGCTTTATATATCGTGCTGTACGGGCAAAAAGCTCTTCATCCCTTTTCTTTATCAGGCCCACCTTTTCCACTCAGGTCCTGAACTCAAAACATTGGCATCATATTTTTGCAGCTTCACCGCCCTGAAATACATAGTAGGACAAAGATATGACACATTTTCAATACAATAAGGCATGGTAGAATAATAAACTGTGCTTTCTTTACGCAACAAAGGGTAAGCAGGTGCTGCCTGGCCCTTCTCTGCGCATACCTGTACTCTAAAGGATCCGGATGATAACGAAACTTGGGTGAAATCTTTCAGACGCTCTCTTTTGCAGATTCCTCCTCCTTTGTCAAGGTGCGTGGCAGGAACAAACTTATCCCGCCATGACTTTTGACTTTCACTCCTGCAAGTAAGATGCTATTTGTTTCTATCACCTTGTAAGCTAATGGTTGGTGCCAGATTATACGCTCCATCATCATTCAAGTAAAGCAGTAAAACATCTCACCAACACTTGTTTTGGTATTCACTTTCATTGATTACTGAAAAGTCTGTCTGCAAATTCCGTATAATGCCAATACAGTTGATTTGTTCCCACCTTGAAGTTTGTAATTCTGCTTCAAACTTATAAAATTCTGAAAATATCTGTTCTATCTTGTCTCCCTGTTTGTCCAAACCTTAAATAAGTTATAGAAAAAGGTCTGGAGCTTTTATTGCATCTCTAATGACGGTTATATTACAACTGTCCAACATCTATCATAAAAATCCGGCGCTCTCTCTCCATTTGTTCCAAATCTGGTTTATATCTCAGCAGGGGTAAGAACAACACACCTTAACAACATTCGTGCTTTTATATTCCAACCTTGTGTCCAAGTATTGAATACATCTTTCAGAAATCTAAGGTCAAGATTTTGCAGTTGTATTTGCTTTTACACTTATTCACAGATGAATCACCTGAAAACTTAATGTAGGCAATCAAAAGCTAGAATTTGCTGTCTATTCTGCAACCTGATCATAACCTCTAAAATTCATATCTACATGTAAGTACAGGTTGATTCCTCTTTCTCTCATAGCGATGACTTCCTTTCAGCTTTGTTCGAAAGTTCTTCTCCAATGTGTACTGTAATCGGATTCCCTTTGAGATCGTATGCACATTGATCTTAAAGCTAAACGGCTTTTGATCGTGGAAAGGCATTTTGTATCAAAATGCATTTTCTTCCGGCTTAAATACCCCAATTATCAAATTGTCCAGCTACACTCTCTGCCTATCTTTGCTTTTAGAAGCAGCACCTTTTGTATCTTTCTACCTTCGAGCCAATCCGGTATCATCCAAAAATATCTTTTATTCTTTTGAATCCTCACTGTGCAGTAATGCGCGGTCGATAATTACCATTTTCCTTTGTTACTCATCAGGGAGGAATCTGACAGCATCAGAAGAAGCAAATGATCCTCTATGTGATAGGAATATCCTTGTTTTACCTCTCCATACATTCCTTCCATCCTCTATCATTATTCGATTAAGAGGGATTTGCACACTATATTATTTATCATTTCCCACCGTATAGTAAAAGTGGCTACATTTTACACACACTGAGATCATCGGCACCTCACACCATCGGCAAGGTGGCTAAACTCACACTCATAACTCCCTGTGTCTCGTCTTATGAGAAACAGCTAACATTTGCTTTAATTGAATTATAGCATATTATTCATACAACACCTAAGTTACTAAAAATAATAATATTATATAAAGTCTGTATAGTTCAAACAGGTCATTCATATTAGTCAAAAACTAATAGATAAGAGCCATTCGTGGAAAAACTAATTTGTAATAGCCGAAGCTCTGAACAAGGTACTTTTACATTTCCAATCTGGTTTATATTCTAATTTTAATATATCCTTTATAACAAAAGATAATCTAAATTTCTTTACATTCCACCAGGCTGCTATAGTCATTTTACTGGACTGACAGTCATTAGTTGTTTATTGCTCTTGTTTTTAAAATGCCTTTTTACTTTTGTTACTTGATCCATAATTACCTCCGACTTGCATTACTATACAGTACTATATTTCACTATAACTAAATAGTACTATACACTTGTTGGTAACTATTATCTCATTATTTATAACAGAATATAAGGCATTATATTATAAGGCGCTTACTTTACCTAGTACCTTAAAGCAAACTACGCTTAAAGTATAGGTTAATTTTAAATTTCATGTAAGTATTGTTTTTCTCTTATTTAATTTTTATTATATGGACTTACACCCTGAAAAGTTTGTTATCTTCTTCCGAAGTTTTTGTAAATCAATAATACTGTCCGTCGCTTACTAGAATCCCACACCTATCAGAGTAAAAATCACCGCTAAGTATATTTGCTCTATGTCCTGATGAGTTCATCCATGATTCCATAACCTTTTCAGGGCTTGTCTCGTCCCATAGCAGCATTTTCTCCCCCATGCATTAAGCCCCTGATGGAAGAACTGTAGTATAATCAGAGCCGTCAGGTCTTGAATGTGAAAACAGACTACAAGTTCCTTTGCTCTTATATCCGCACTGCCCATAAGTGCATTATCCGCACTTAAAGGTGCAACTCCATGCTTTGCTCTCTCTTCATTTACAAGTTCGATAACTTTATTCTCAAATGCACTTGTACTTGTGCTTCCTGAATTATTTGAATTTCCCGAGTTATTTGTCTTTTGCGCACCTGCCTGATATACTCCTGCTTTGGATCCACATAATAAATCACCCGGTGTGATGTATTTACAACATGCGTCCTGTCCCTCTGAAGGATTCAAATAATACCATTCATTATTTAGCACCACCCAGCCTACCTTCATATCTCCATTGGTCGCATCCAGATAGTACCATGAGCCTCCGTCATTTAACCAGCCTGTCTGCATATAGCCTGAGCCGTTCATATACTACCATGCATTATTTACTTTTACCCATGATGATCTTTTATAAGAACCGTCAGAAAACTATACCACCAGCCGCTATTATCTCTTTTTCCAGCCTTCTGCCGATGCAAATGCCGGTATTGACAGCAATAATGTACCTGCCGTCAATGCAAGTACCGGTAAAATTTTTCTTCTTCTTGTACTCCTTTTCTCAACACAGCAAGCTTTCGACACGTGCCCTTTTATTGTCCTTGTTAAACTTGTTATGATTTATATAAACCAAACTATCCTCCATAGAAGCACTGCAAATACCCGGAAAATGAGACATAGATTCAAATAACCGTAAAGATGCTGTTAAAATTGGATGTTGGATTCATTAATCATGCTTACCGCTGAAAAACTTATATATTCTCTTTGGCAAAAGTTAATATCTCAAACTTCCCACACCTTTAAGATGTAACGCACATTGAAAATTCAATATTTCAGCCAATAGGCATAAGCAAATCTTTGCTATAATGTAGTTATCAGAAGATTCTAACAAAGGAGATTTATGCCATGTCTATTATAGCACAAAACAGTACGGATGAGGTAGCCTTAATTGATCATATAAAAAGTTTTTACAAAAATACCAATTAGGTAAACTTTTGAAAAATGTAATGGCACAAAGGAAAAGGTGTTCCAGCAATCTCACTATGAGGTACAAGTTTAGCAACATCTTTGTAGGTAAGAGCATGTATATGCAACAACAAACAGAACTTTACCGAAAACTTTTCAAAAATGCTTTTTATCGTTTCATGAACTCTGTAAAAACTAATTGGCTGGTCTCACTTCCTAGTTGCTGCAAATATAGTCAATAACGATATCAGTAGCTGACATCACCTGATCGACTATTCATAATAGATGACGGTCTTTTTAACCGAACAGGCTGTAAAAGACCGAACTCAGTTCAAAGTATTTGACCATGTAAGCATGAGTTATCAAAAGGGTTATCGTGCCACTTTATATTGGAGTGACGGCAATTCTCTTATCCCCTGTTAACAGTTGCCTTTTAGCTTCTTCTAAGGAATCAAATATTATTGGTCCCAAAGATCATTTGACAAAAGAACGATTGCAGGAAAGCGTAGAGAACTTGCTCAAACAAAAGCACCGAAGGCAATGCTTACTCTTCTTGATAATGCAACTAAAGCCGGTTATCTGCTGACTATGTTCTGTTCGGACTCTTGGTTTGCCACTCACTCCAGATAACTGATAATCAAGTCCAAGAGGAATAGATGCCATTGCAATGATCAAGAAACCACGTTCATCAAGTATGAATATTGTGGAAAACAACTTAACATAAAGGAGATTTATTCACAAAACAAAAAGCGTAGAGAGAGGTAGATCTAAATATCTACTCAGTTGATGTAAAAGCAGGAAAAGAGGAACCTATAGCAGCTAAAATTGTTTGTGATAAGGAATAAAGCTAATCGTAAGTGATTGGCTTGCCTTTTATATGCACTGACACAAGTTTGTGTGAAGAAGAGATCATTCGTATTTACGAAAAGATGGCAAATGAAGTATTTTTCAAAACCTGTAAATCAATGCTTAATCTTATAGGTGAGTGCCACAGCTTATCTTATGATGCACTGACCGCACATACTGCAATTGTTTTTCTTAGGTATATGCTACTTTCAGTTGAGCAAAGACAAAATGAAGACTATCGGACTCTTGGTGAGTTATTCTTTTTCTTGTGGATGAAATGGCAGATATCACTTTTTATCGCTCACTTATATATTAATGACTGCATTGACGGCAAGTCTTTTGTGAGACACTTAGGTTAAGTAACGATCAAATATCCGGTTTTATGCTTGACTTTTGAATCAAGCTGCCAAAATATCTGCAAAATGCATTACATCCTAAACCTAAAAACAGCATAAATCATTATTTTGTTAGCTGAAATATTGACTTTTCAATGTATCTAAACCCCATTTGGGGTGTGGGAAGTTGAGTTAAATAATTGGTGATTCCAATTTCCTATATCAGTATTTCTAAAATCATTGCACATAACTACTCTTAATATTAAGCTTTTTGTAAATTATCTTTCTTTGTGCCACATCAAACCTCCGAGCGAGTAATTATATCTTAAGTCAATTTTGGAGGTTACAGAGAACTGTCGAATAAGTTTTTCTTAACATTTCTACAGTCGCTAAACTACTACCAAATCTCAAAATTTCTATTCAAGTTTTTGTTCATCTCTCATTTATATAGGGCAGACATGGGTGTCCATCTATTAGCGCGCGAACACACATGTTATATTAAGCCTTTATATTTTTAGATGACAATATTAATTTTTCCTCTCTCTCATACATTTGCAGTTAATCAAATATTTGTCTTATGAAATTTCTTTTATATGCATACATATACATTCTTCTAAAGAAGATGGTGTAATTGCATACTGACTCAATTCATTCAAGCGATTTTGTAATATTTATATGTATGTGTCATGTTAGACTACGAAAATATCCACCAATTATTTAACTCTTTTTAAACTCTTTAATAAATTCTGGCCATCTGATTGGTTTTCCTCCCAGAAATTTAGTGCCTAAACTCGCCCTTTGCCAAGCAATTCTGCTTCTTCATTCAAATTCTTTAATCTCCAATGCATGATATCTTTTATCGTTTCTTCATATCTTCTCAGCCTTTTGTAACACAATTCACATCAACTTTAACCATAAGGAGATGTTTAAAGCAATACGTAACT
>BNJS01001949.1_pt1:0-42500 | contig 88203 bp, 72 predicted proteins | sample 8540461 | NCBI WGS metagenome assembly BNJS01 (sample SAMD00202454, study PRJDB9452) | human saliva metagenome | isolation source: human saliva | place: Japan
CACCTGTAGGCATAAGTCCCATTGTGTCTTTCCCGGCGCCGATGCTTTCGGTGTTTTTGGATCCCGCGGAGTAGGTATAGCCCCAATATTTTCAGTATTTCCTCGTATGTCATGATTCGCTTTCAGAAGGCGGATATCTGCAATTGTATTGTACACTCGTTTGAATACATTTGTCTTCCACAGTACACGATATGAACGGGCGTTTTGATTTGATGTAGCGTACCCGGATGCACTTTGTCGAAGGCTATTGCGTTCATAACTTGTTTGATTTCGAATCAACCAACTCGAGTTTTATGTGTTCACCAACAGCGCCCGACAACACAACGTTTCGAAGTCGAACACGTTTCTTCGATAAAACGGCTGGTTTTCCGGGCCGAACGGTGCGAATCGAGCCAAATCGTTGTGGAATTTCTTGGTGATATCCTTGAAGTCCAATAATAGCATCAATGTCAAGAACATGTTCCATCTGCTCCGGGGCCGGATGTGCTTGTCCCAACTTATATTACAGAATCTGCGGCGAACTCTTTAACATTCTCCAGCTTTCATGAGTGAGACCGGCATAAGTGTCCTTAAAGTTCATCATCAGTCCTGCAACTTTTATTGGCTTATAGAGATCGAAGTGTCGGCTGCGCGCGCCGAGGCCGGTTGCGGGGAGTCTTCGTCGCGGGTGAGTACAGCGGTGGGCCGATAATAAATTCCTGTTAGCCTCAGGCACAATACAATAACACCCTTCCAGTTTTGTCGTAGAGCACGATGCTCGACTGGTGTTTCAAGCTTTCCAAACGTGCTATTTGGTTTAGCTTCGTCGGTCATTTGTCTGTCTGCGTCTTTTCGTTTGTCGACTAGCATTGGTCTGTAGTGTTTTGCTTTCTTGGTGCCTCGTTCAGGTCGCGTTCCACAAGTAATCGGCTTTCATACTTTCACCATCCGTCCGCTGGCATTTATTTGTGGGCCAATCCACCGAGCATTATGTCTGTCATCGAAAGTTCTCGGTTGTTGGGTCCGCACGTCGATTATGGCTGGTCGATGTTGGGTTCTGGTTCAGCTGCTTCTGATCCGTGGAAGCGAGTATTGATTCTCATTGACAACCTTTAAGGTCATGCGATACTCACCATAACGAAATCAAGCAGTGGAATAAGTCGCGTGATGGAATACTATTGTTTTTGCGAATGCCTGCATGATTTAAATCCCACAACATCCACAAAAGTTCTTTAGATAGAAGATGAATCGTCTTCTCGTTTGGATTCAATATTGCCACATGACAGGGTTTCGTCGGGCATGTGATGGTCATAAATATTGAAGTCGATTCCATATTTTTGCATAGACTATTTCTTCGGTGGCTTTTATGCTTGCCACAATCGAAGGTATTATGATGAGTTTCACGTCGGTTTCTCAGGCAGTCTGCTGCTTTTCTTGCTCGTCATGCCCTTCATCATATCGGTCGGGTACCTAATAATCTATATTCAGTAGAACTGTCTCCAAAATTTTATACACCAATTACGGCCGTACATCCGTCCACGCATCATATTCGCTTATACACCATAATACATTCTTTTTCGTCCCATCGCGTCGTTGGGTCTGTCAACAGCATCCATATCTTTCATAGAAAAGGTTGATAGAACAGACGGTTGTGGACGGAAGAATCTTTGGCTACGCTCTCCGTTTTATTCCTCTTCGTATGAGCAATATTTGCGAATCGTGCTGATATTTATTTCTCCCAAACTCTTTGGCTTCAGTTCCTGTTCGTTAGTCTGCGGAGATAATTCCATTTTAGATTGCATTTGATTTCTTTTTTCTGCCGTAAGGTGAAAAGGCCTAATGCATTTTTCTGCCTTACTGCTTACCGGGCCCATGCAGCGACCGGCGCTACGATATTTGTTGTCGGCGGTTTTAATAAGCGCGGAGCAAAATACGACCGTATTTGGCGATCTTTTACCGAGGGAGAACAGATCCCCATGGGTTTTGCTTATCCTTTCATCAGGAGAACGATAATACAACCGTATTTGACTTGTCAGCCGCCCTGAAGAATTGAATTTCATTTGTCGCGGCTTGCGGTGCCAACTCGGGCGGAACGACCACATGTAGGGACGGACCCCGTGTCATCGCGATCAACAAGTTGGAATAAGCATTATCCGGCAAAAACCAACGATGTAGCCACATCAGCCCAGAGACCTATGTGGACAGATACAGGGTGCTGTCTACATGACTAACAGCCGAATCGAAATGGATTCGGATGGGGAATTCAGGCGTTTCCTGACGTCATGAGAATGACTACGACCGTATTTGCTCACCAACCTCGAACACGAGGGGAAACTAACGGCGTTTAATGATGAAAAAGCCTAGGCGATGACTAACATCGCGTTTGGATGAGTGGTACGCAAAACATAGGCGCCATTCTTTGAGTGGTGGAAGAACGTTGAACTCGGTAGGCTTATGCTGGCTATGCGTATGCGCCTAACAAACCGGCCAACGATTGTTTCAACAATATATTAATCTATATGTAGACGCAAACGGTTCGAATAATGAGCAGTTTACGTTGTTGGGCATGAAACGATTCTTAATTTGTAGGTTCGAACTCTGGGCGCACTCATTACAATAGTATCCATTGCCGTGACTGCGAAATGACGCTCGGCGTACTCGGCGCGAGGGTGAACGATGTGCCGGTGGTAGCGAAGCCATAACAAGATTTCGGGCGTCGGATATGTCGACGGGCCGTGGAACTCATATAGATGTTAAAATATGGCACGTTGCTCTGCCAGCAAACTTGTCCGACCGATTTCGTCGATGCTTATCGAGCGTGCAGCCGGACGAGAGCCGATGGTTGGGGAATGTTCTTAGCAGGTCATAAATAGAATGACGCGGTGTTGAAAATCTTTTCAAAATCGTAGATTCATGCTGTCGGTTGTCGACGGAATTTTCCTCGGAAGTGGGCGTGCTTGTTCGAGCTGCCGACGACGATACATCTGTCGCTGCAGAAGCTCTTCAGCGATCAATTTCCCTCGCGCGGGTCGAAAATAAGTTTCCAAGTCCGGTTGCAACATCTTTGTTGTCGGAGTTTTTCCATCCAGTCGACGCAAGAAAGGATAGTAGTTATCGCCCCTGAAATACTGCATCGGGTGAAGCTGTTCCATTAGTCGTCGCCGAGCCTGCTGCGCCTCTGGAAAACTCAGTCGCAGGCGATTACCCTCTTGATGAGTGGCAATAAGGTCGAATATTTCAGTCGGCGAACGCGACATCTTCACCACAGTTTCAGAGCTTTCACCTCGCGATGGATGGCGGTAACGAGTTGTTATGTCCAGCGCGTCAGCTTGGCCGGAATATCGTTGTTTTGTAGTTCGGCTGGGGCCATCCGTCGAAATTATCGAATATAATCGGAGGTTTGTTCGTCCAACATCGTATTTGCGCGCAATCTCGGCACAAATGGAGGCAATGTATTCGGCCGTCTGCTCTTCCCCGGATCCATGTAGGCGCCAGTGGAATATCGGCAATTCGGAATCCTTTGCAGCAAACTGCGGCATCCTAGCGAATTCCCGAAGCGCCAACGGGGATGTTGCAATCCGCGTGCAGTTCCATTCGCGTTTGTGGCACTCGTTGATTACCAAACCGTAGGGGTCGTGGTCGTCGGCCGGCGCCTGTCCTTCGTCAGTTATCATCATCCCACGGCTCAATGTCAGATGGATATATCATTTGCCGCCCCGCACCCGAGTCTGGGTAATACCGTATTTATGTTTGCAGCCGATAGTTGGTCTAGAATGCCAATTAGTTCGGTAACTGGCGTAATTCCTTCTGGCGAATTGGCATAAGTTTTCGGCCAATCCATATTCCGAGGTTGTAATCAAACAGCCGTACCTCGCGTTTCGGTGCACTCTGCAAATTGAAATTTTGCTGGTTCTTGTTCTGTTGAGCCTCACCAAAAAGTGGATGCTAAACAGCATGTAAGTGATAAAATTAACGACTTGTTCATGTGATGAAAAAGATTGAAAAAAGGCTCTAAAGGGTACCTGAAACAAGGGTTCGCAAAGGTATGCAATATTTTATAATCGATTTTAACCGATGCCTTTTGCTCCGTGTTATATACATTCTTATAGAGAGTATACAGTTAATTATTTCCGTTTCTTGCTCCCTAATCTCATCCGTGGAAGGAACATACAAAACACAAATCAACAATGAATATCATTCTACTCATAACAGCACTCATAGTCCACCCTAGGGTAAACGCACAGTTTCAAGAAGGAGAGTATCTCGGGCGTCGCTACTTCGGCCTCGACCTGCACTACTATGCTGCAGATGGACCTCAATATCGGTCTGGAACTCCAGAAGCTGGATATTTGCCCTCGACAACTTCATGCTTCTCGGAACATTAAGTGCTGAACACAACGGCTCTGAAGCTGTTGCCGACCATATCGCAGTAGGAGGCGGAGCACGCTACTACACAATGCAGAACGGACTCTACCTCGGGCTCCAATGGAAAGTTCATACACGCGAATCACAACTACAACGATCTCATGCCGGAATCGAAATAGGCTACGCGTTCTTCATCAATCGCTCCGTTACCATCGAGCCATCACTCTACTACGACCATTCCTTCAAGGCGGTAACTATTCAGCTGTCGGATTGAAGCTCCGGACTGAGCATCTATCTCTTCGATGATTAATCTCCCTTCTCCCTACCCTAGAGACATGCGGCAACTCCCTTCGCAATTACTCGAAAAAGCTGTAAACGAGTGCAGGATTACCTGAATCGGTCGAAGAAACAGCACTCTCCGACTGGTTCTGCACCTGCTTCCACTATACACCGAACAGGTCGACTCGTTCGCCGAGGCCCTTTCAAAGAGCAAAACACGAAAATCAAACACTGTAAAACATGTCACAATATCTCCGACACCGAAATCTGCCCGATATGATCAATCCGAAACGCGACACAGCAACTATCTACGTCGTTGAAAATATCAGGATGTCATGGCCATCGAAAACCCAACAATATGCCGGTCTATATCACGTACTCGGAGGAATAATCTCGCCCATGAATGGAATCACGCATAGCGATATCGAAATAGATTCGCTCATTAAAAGAGTGGCCTGCGATGGAATCAGCGAAGTTATTCTCGCTCTGTAGCCAGTACCATGGAGGCGATACAACAAACTTCTATATTTCCCGAGCTCAAAAGATTCCAATGTTCACTTAAGCGTAATTACGCGGAATATCAGTGGGCGACGAACTCGAATACACTGATGAAGTGACTCTTGGACGAAGCATTATCAACAGAGACCGCTCGAAACCATATGAAAACACAACGGATACTGCCAAATCCAACTACTTAGTAGCCGCCCTGCTCGATAGTAATAATCATTCTTTACGAAACTCAACTCATCCTGCCGGGTACGCTCTTCAGCAACGACGAGTCAGCCAAACTTACCATCGTGCAATGTCATAATGCAATTTGTCACTCTCGCGGCGTGCCCCATCGCCCCTCTATCTTTTTAAAATCGCCCCTATCAGGAGAAATCTCACACTCTCCTAAAGCGCTCGCCATCTGGGGGACACTGCGCATACAAATGCTATGCGTACCTATGGTGACAAATATGTGGCTCTACTATTCCACGGGATTCTCAACGGGCCATTTTATATGTTCCTACATTCCGGGCATTTGTCTCTTCCTTGTCTATCCCTCCGAAACACGTTGCAAAAGAATTACAATGACACTAACAGTTATCATCGTAAACTACAACAGCGTAAAATACTATCTCGGAGCAATGCCTTCACAGTCTCCGTCCCAGCGCTCGAATGCGTAGATGCACAAAGTATATGTCGTCGATAATAACTCAACCGACGGTTCCATCGAATATCTCGAACCACTATTCCTAGTGTTCACTTCATTTCGTCGCTTCACAACATCAGGTTCGCAAGGCTAACAATCTTGCTATCCGCCAAACTGAAAGTGACTATGTACTCTTGCTCAATCCCGATACGCTCGTGGCTCGAAAATACCATTCGCGAATCTATCGAATTCGTGAACCGTCATCCCGATGCCAGCGGATTAGAGTGCAAATGCTAAACGCCGACGGAACAAAAAGCTCTAGAAAGTCGACGCGGATTACCATCACCCATGGTTGCATTTTACAAAATGACCGGTCTGTGCCGCCGATTTCCCCAACACCCAAAGTTCGGGCACTACTACATGAGTAACCTCCCTGGAATGAACCCGCACAAATAGAAATCATAAAGTGGAGCCTACTGTATGCTACGCCGCACCGCGCTCGACAAAATCGGACTCCTCGACGAGCTTCTTCATGTATGCTGAAGACATCGACCTCAGTTGTCGACTACTCAAAGGCTACACAAACTGGTATATCCCACAACGAAATCCTGCACTATAAAAGGCGAAAGCACCCAGAAATCAAGTTTCCGCTACGTGCATGTGTTCTACGGTGCAATGCTAACCTTCCTCCAAGAAACACTATTCCCGCAAAACTTCCTCTTCACCATCCCTATCAAAACCGCCATTTACTTCAAGGCTATCGTATCACTATTCCAAATGCTCAATAGACGGTAATGATTTCACTCGGAGTTTTTCCGCCCATCCAGACACACTACAACAACCTACCACTTCATGAGCGAACAAAGCACCATTGACCACTGTCGTATCATCGCTCGAAAATCACGGACTCACCGCACATTTCATCAAAGGCAACAATCGCTCTATGCCTAACGGGCACCAAGACTTTGCCGACCAAATGAATGATAGTCAACCGCAATGCGTGGTTTACGATAACGATGCCTATGCCAACCAACAAATACTTGACATATTCGCCCGAAATCCAATTGATTAAACCTAACAATGGGAATATACAACCGACAAACAAAACGAATCATAACCATAAACGAAACCATGAACTAATCTCTTCTCATGCAGTTGCCGATCTCATCATAACCCTACGAGCAATGGAGCCAGAAGACCTCGACGAACTCGTAATCGAAAAACGACTCCGATACATGGAGATACCGGCACAACCAACGTACCTTACAGCCGATTCATTGCTCCGGAACTATATTGCCAACTCAACTAACGACATATCACCGACCGTCAGCTACCGCCTCATCATTGAGCATAACCACTCGCAAACTATCGGTCATCGGGCCTAGCAAGACTTTTGACCGTCATCATCATTGCTCAAATTGGAATAATCATTAAACCAACCATCGCCATCATGGATACGCCCGTGCAGCCATATTACTCGACTACTCACTTGCTACCAACATTGGTTTTGAACCAAATATATGCTTGCGTTGATTCTCTCAACCTACCTTCTGGTGCGCTGCTTTCAATCAGCCGGATTTCGCACCACAGCTCTCCTTCCCCAATGACTTTTCGATGGCGAAACATATCGTGATGCACTCTTCATGCAATATTTCCTATAATCAACGAAGGCTACAAATCAAAAGCCTAAACGCAACACTTACATCTTACACACACAAAACTTAGAAACTGTACGTATTCAACTAGGGTGAAAAGTTGATGTGTCTTTTTCTCCCGTCAGACGTAGAAAAGAGACTAAATATATATCTGGAGATATTCGGATGGTGTTTTTATAGTGGTATAGGCCACAAGTTGGTCAGTACAGGCAGCGAGAAGACGATAGTAAACAAAAACGATGGGTATTTTCGGTTTGCCAAGAAACTGCCGTCTGTTTTCAAGTGGGCGTGCATTATTTCCGGGAGTCAAGTTGGATGAATCGGTAGTTGTAGTAACCCATTTTCAGGGAGGATGGGTTTTATATTGCCGACTTCTGCATCGTAGGAAGTCGATATTCAGGCATTAGGCGGTCATATGTCCAATCAGCATTCAAATAAATTTCTTCTTTTAAAGGTTGAGGGCTGTCAAATCGAAATTCACTATAGAATGGTCGCTTGCCGTGTTATTATTCGTGTCAGAGTTACGGATGCAGAAAGCTCCATCGGCATCGCGTTCAGGAGAGATAAATTGGGTTGTTCGGTGGCTGAATGGATGAAAAAGCATTATAGTTCTGGCCGTCCATGCGACACGTTCGATTCCATGGAAGAGCACTGTGGATAAATTTCAAATTTGCGATCTTCGTTTCCAGCCAGAAAGATAATGGTAACTGCAATGACTCCAGCGCATTCCGTCAACGGTTGAGAATTGCGGTTTGATATTGATTCGAGCATCGCTCCATCTCTTGTTTGCGACAGAACGTTTTGATTTGTTTTGCTGAGTCGGTGACACAGTATGAGCCGTAGGCCAGTGTCGTCTCGACTTGCTGATAAACTACGATTCACGGTTGCGTCGGTGACCAGAAGTGGCCGCGAGACCTGTGCATCATTCTTTCCTTGGGTTCAGTGAGCGTGGGAAACAGGCTTTGAGCACGGGTTCATCGTTGTCATCGAGAACGTGAGAATATAATTGCCAGATATTCCGAGGGCTTACGCGTTCGTTGAATTGTGATTCGATGGTAGGTGTGAAAGTGTTTGAGTGAATTCGGACTGCTGGAAGTTGTCGATAGTATTTCCGCTTGCGAATCCATCCACGAAATCGGCTTCGAAAGAGCGACAGATGGTTGCCGATGACTTCCACAATGCTGGAGGGTGTAGGTGTGGCGGTTGTGTATTCGTGTGTGTGGATCGTCGAAATCTATCGTTATTTCGCCTCGTCCGAGTTCGAGTCACCGGAAGTTGAATCCAGTCGCCATCGGCCACTACTTGTAGAGTTTTTGATTCGCTGGCGAGATTATTTCATGGCGTTGTGCCTCGATGCTCACGGGGTATGTCGATATACTAATATAAAGGTTAAGATGTTTTCATGATTCGTTTTAAACGGGTCTTCGAAGGTATTGAGATCTCATCTTCGGGCTGCTCATCAGTTCATTCCCCAATCATTATATCGTCGTCGACGAAGAAGTTCTACCACATTTCCTTTTTCGTCGTCTTCAAGCACCCAAGCTAAAAACACCATTATTCCATGTTTTCGATTTCGCCGCTAAGTTTATACAAGATGGTTTGCAGTTGGACGGAGAGCCTCGTTGTTAAAATTATCAACTTATTTTCAATCCACTCATCTGACACATCAGGTTATTTCCTCATCATCGTCGTCGAACGCCGCTGAGGTCTCCGCTTTCCTACGGGCTCTGATGTGAATATCGGTCATTATTAGAAGGTCATCGGTTTGCGGGAAACTTCTGAATTATTTACGCACGAAACGTTCGATTTACAATTATTTGTTCTGCCTGTTTCATTCGATTGTGTGTTTTTGTTTTTGTGTCGCATAAGGTAATCTTTCCACGAGAAAACATCGGCGGTCATCAGCATCGGCAATTATGAGTTTAAAGAGGCGATGCTTATAGATAATTATCGATGCCTGATTACCTTTGCATGGCATAAATCCAGTAATAACAACATCAAAAATCAATAGATTATAAACCAACATTATTGCTCTCCTTTGCAGAGATGGGTAGCCACTACGGTGGTTTGAAGCAGCTCGATCTCGGCCGAACGGTGAAACCATTATGGATTATTCTATCTTCGACGCTATTCGTTGCCGGATTCGGAAGATTGTGTTCGTCATCAGGAAAGATTTCGAAAGAACAGTTTCGCCGGCCGGAATTCTAACGAAATATGAACCATATTCCCGCCAGACTGGTGTTTCAAAGCGTTGACTCGCTTTGCTTGAAGTTCGCTCTTGAAGGACATGAAAATAGCAGGGCTGAACCATGCCGTGCTCATGGCAAAAGATGTTATAAACGAACCCTTCTGTGCAATTAACTGCGATGATTTTCTAGCCGCGGCAACTTTGGTGATTTCAGATTTCTCACCAACCTGCAAGAGTTCAAAAACAAATATGCCATAGTGGGTTTCAGAATAGCTTAACACGCTAAGCGAAAACGGAACCGTTACGCAGTATCTGCACCAAGAATGGGCAGGACATCTCACTTCGGTTGTGGAGGCGTCAAGATATTGAACGGCGCAACGGACAAGTGATGTTCAAAGACGAAAGAAGGCCTATGGTGCCTGCCGGCAACCCGCCCGTTCAATGAATGTAAAGTTCCGCCCGAATATTTCGACCACAGTGGGGAGTATTTCAAACAATTCCTCTCCGACCGAAAAGACTATCGGTAATCTGAAATCGGGTTTTATGTTCCTACAATGGTCCAACAAGCTTGTTACCGACGGCACTGCCACAGTCGACGTTCACCGACACCACAAGTAAATGGTTCGGCGTTACTTATTCGGCCGACCATAAAAAGGTAGTCAGAAAGAATCAGCCCTCGTCGACGACGGAACCATATCCCTCAAACTCTTCCTAACCCTCCAAAACGCAGGCGGTACAAAAAAATAAACCGGCCCTGCCCCTTCTCCTTTTCAGTCTCAAACACAAAATGAACATATCGCTACTAAACCCGCAACTAGATGTTTTGAAAAGCATATGTATCACAGGCACAGCACATAGTGATTTGCGCGCATAAATCGCCCGATGGCGACGCAATTGACTCTGCGCTGGCCTGGGAAAATTATCTTGAAAATACGGGGAAAACCGAAGTCTGATTTGTTTGCCCGACAAACGCCCGACTTCTTGCATTGTGCCCAATCACCAGCAAATTCTACGCTTCGACGGGGAGATTTCAACCAAGGTTAAAGAAGTATTCATAAGGCCGACCTCGTGTTCTGTCTCGACTTCAACAATCATCCCGCTCGACGATATGCAAGCGGCCCTCGAACTTTCGCAAGCCCGCAGTACTTATCGACCACCATCTCGGCCCGACACCAATTGCGCACTCACCATTTCGCGCGAGAATATCGAGCACCAGCGAAATAATTCGACCTCATTTGGCAGCTGGGCGCCCTACGACAGCATGAGTTGCAAATTGCGCCGCCTGCACATCTACTGCGGAATGATGACCGACACGGGCGGTTCACTACAATTCCACCCGGCTGGCCGTCTGTTTCATAATCTCAAAACTCCTCGAAAAAAGGCATCAATAAAGATGAAATCCTACAACCTCGTCTATCACAACTTCTCCAGCCGCCATCAAACTCCAGGCCCACATAATGCTAAACAAGCTCAACGTAATCGAAGAACTTCCGCCGCCTATTTCACCGTTACCGAGACGAAATGCGAAAATTTCATTTCATCAGGAGGCGACATGGAAGGTTTGGTGAACATTCCGCAAAATTCGCGGCCTGAAACTCCAGCATATCGTTGCGCGAAGATGTGAACGACCAGACTAATCTGGTTGGTCTTCGTTCGACGGCGGATTCCACTGCCAACCCAGCACGCTTTTTCAACGGCGGCGGGCATGCCGATGCATCAGGCGGCAAACTGTTTTGCACCATCAGAAAAAGGAAGCCGAACAATAACCTCCGCGCCTCCTGGCCTATAAAACGAATTACAGCAAAGTCAGCTGAATAATCTCGCCGACTCTAAAATATAATTCAAATTAACCCTTAAAGCCTCTGAAAAGAAACCGTTTGGTTTGATGCTCATAGGAACTCCGCAACGGTAAAACTAGCGGTTTGATGCTCGCGGAACTCCACTAACGATGAAACCGTTTGGTTTGATGCTCGCGCGGAACTTCCGCAACGATAAAACCGTTTGGTTTGATGCTTGCGGAACTCCCGCAACGATAAGAAACCGTTTGGTTTGGGCCTCGCCGGAACATCGCTGACGATAAGAAACCGTTTGGTTTGATGCTCGCGGGACTTCACTGGCATGATGCGCTCTAGTTTGGTTTTGGGCCCTTGCAACACCATTGCAAGCTAGAAACTAAAAGGTTTGGGCCTTGTACCAACACTCGCTGCGACAAGAGAAACCAAAAGTTTGGCCCCCTGCAGCAATGTTGCAAACGAGAAACCAAAAAGTTTATGCCTTGCCAACAATGTTGCAGGCAAGAAACAAACAGTTTGGCCTGCAACATTGTTGCAAGCTTGAAAGCAAACAGTTTTGGGCCCTGCAACAATGTTGCAAAGCCGAAAAGCAAACAGTTTGGAGCCTTGCATAGCTAACGTTGCAAACGAGAAACCAAAAAGGTTTGCTTGCAACACTGTTGCAAACAAGAAACCAAACAGTTTGGCCTGCAACACTATTGCAAACAAACGAAACCAGACAGTTTGGAATCTGAATGTCGTAATAATCTTCTCGTACGTCGATATCGATATAAAGGCTATAACGCAGATTAGAATTCATCTTAGATTATCTTACCTTTGCTCGCCTAGGCACACACAATTAGGTATATAACGAATTTCGGCCATCACAAAATGAAACGCAAAACAATGAACGAAGAGAGCTTACGAAAACTCAACGGCGACGACGACAAACGAGACGGCGTGAGACCGATGAAAAACGACCGTTTTCCTGGAAACTTGAGACCAATGGCTCAACGCAATTTTTATGCTCGGAGCCATTGTCAGGAGTAAAATGCTATATCTGAAAGCAGAAACGAGGAACCGTCGGCACCATTATCGGTCTTGTCGCTTCTGGTTTTTCAAAGCTCGCCGAAGCCGCACTCCGTGTCCGTTGATGTAGATCGGGCCGCACCCTCATTTATTCTTTTGTTTGATAGCTGCATCCAGTGGTCAAAGCACGGGATGTGAGTGGTCGTAGCGCTGACAGTTCGTTTCATGACCGACGGATACAAAGAAACGACCGAAATTTCGGCCGCTCGGATTCGCTCAGAATGTCTCAAAATAATTTCGCGAGGGACTTGGAGGTGTGGACAATCGACGAGGATTCGGCGTGATAAACACTCCCGCCGTACCCGACTTCAATGTCGTATGTGTACGCATGAACAGCATCTTCTACCACCGGACGCTGCGGGCGGAAATTCAACGCCCTGGGTAATCTGGGTGCACCGCGGCAAACACAGGATATTCATAGACCGGTTGGGCGGCCATCGGATTTCTTTTCACCGACCGCCTACGCTTCATCGTAAAGCGCTCATGGCAGTACTGTTCACCTCTAACCCTGTCGCCAATCACGGTAGCATCCTACAACACAGCCGGCAGCGTGCCAACGGCGAAGACCATTTGTAGTGCTCTTTGCCGTAGCGCCGGACGCAAACTGGGCGTAGGTTTTCAATTGAGACTATCTCTGCGTCTGCCGGATACTATGCCAATCAAAGAAGCACCTCTCGCATCAATTACTCCGCTGTGGGCGCCTATCAGGGCGAGCGTTATCAGCAATCCAATTTGTTACTCTCGGCAATCATCAAAAGTAGCCGAAAACGGTCGGAATTGCAAGCGACGCCTAACATAACTCATCGAATCGTTCAGCGACTCGTATAGCGAGGACGAAATTCCAGCCATGTTAACGAAACAAAACTGGAATCGCAGCGATAATCAGCACATGATTCTACAATCATCGCCACAGCTTGGGATTCTTCCGTAAAGAGTTCCAATGACTAAAGAAGAAATCGAAGCCCGGAAATTTGCCGTCAAATCTCAGCAAGCCCAAAGCAAACACAAAAGCTAAAGAAAAAGCACGCAAAGAAAGCCGACGGCGACGAGATTCGACGAAGAAAGAAATTCAGCGAGACGGCAAAAGGCTGCACTTCCAGTGGACGGCCCGACGACGCCCGTATTGCGGGCGATGCACCGGTAGCAAAAGCCCAAAAGCAAACGACGTACCGACTCACAGTTAGCCTACAGGATTCAGCTCGAGATGGCCCGAGTTGGCCCAGATTCAACAACAGATACCGCCTCGCGGTGGATGAAAGACGAATATGTGTACCCGTAGTAGCAGCTTTATTCATACGGCGTCGATTCGACAATTTCCGAAGACTGTACGCAGGCATATCGGTCGCCTGCCAACTACTATGCGAACAATTATTACGCATCAAACACCTTTTTCCGGCGACTCCATTTATGACCGCACCCGCCGTTGGTCGCTCAAAAATACGTGCCGTGGCCCTGCTCGAGGGATTTAATAAATGGGCAAAGGCCGGGTGAAAATATTTGCATCGCTGGGCATGGCGCGTCACTGCAGACGCCCACAACCGACGTGCCTATGGGTTCGCCATCGGTTAAATTCAACGAGTTACGAAAGCTGGGTCAAACACGAACATTTCAGCCATGGGCGGACGAGCTACTGAAATCCGAAGGAAAAGCTCTGCACTACGACATCGCCGCCGAAGCATGGCTGACAGCAGGCCGAGGCAGACGAGTTGCATATCGACGGGCACGCCGACCTCAACTTCTCGTACTGGAGCGATGCCGTAAGACTAGCAGCCACAGCTTTTACATCGCTCAGCCGCGCATCCTTTTATATGAATACCTTCCGCTCGCGACACTTCTGGTGGGACAATAATCTGGAACAAATGATACATTCGCGCGTCATGAGAATTTGCACTGAAAAAGATAGGGACGAAAAGTGGCGCGTGGGATACGACCTGCTGAAAAACTACACCTACTTCGGCCTACAAAACAACCGACGTGCAAACGGCGACAATTTTTCTCATCGAGAGTCTTCAAACGAATGTTCGACAGGAATCGTCGGCCATAGCCTGCTCACACTGCAACTGCAACAAAACTTCAGCATCGGTCCGCTAAACTGGGAAAACGTGCCTGCTCAACTACAGAAATCCAGTAAGAAAGATATTCTGCCAGTCCATTGTTCAATGCTATACCAACCTTTACCTGCAGTTCAAGATAGCCAAAGGTGCTGCATTGCGATCTCGGTGCCGGACCTGCGATATTTCACCGAATACTACGCTCCGGAATATATTCCCGGCATCGGAGCTTTTCGGAATTCAAGAAACCGCCGCCAGTCGCACCAAGATTGGCAACTACCAGTTAGTGAACGTCTACGCAAACTTCCTGCTTCAACACACACGTTTCTTCATCATGATGTCGCATGTTAACAACTACAGCGGCGGCAGAATATTCTTTACTCCCACTCATCCTCTAAACGGTCGGATATTCCGCGTCGATTCTAAGCTGGAATTTCTTTTTAACTAATCTGCCATCGAGACTGACAAAATGTCAGAGACAAACTCGCCTAGGGGCATGGATTCTTGCAGCCCGCCGAAAAACCCTCACCGGAGCCGCCGTGCCTGTGATGATTGGTGCCAGCTATGCCTTGAAAACAGCGGATGGCACGGGTTTCGTCAGCTCTGCCCGCATTGCTTTGTATGCTATTTGCTTTCATGCGATGCAAATCGACGCGAATCTGGTAAACGATTATTTCCGATTTCCTCAAAAGGCAACGACGACACAACCACCTGAATCGGTCCGCGCCGAGCCTGTAGCGAAGGATGGATAACCGTACGAGCCATGCGCCTGGGCATAATCATCACAAGTATTGTTTCGGCCCTACTCGAGCTGCCGCTCATCCTTTTCGGCGGATGGGCATGATTCCTGTAGAGGCGCATTGTGCCCTGCTGTTCATCTCCTCTACACCACAAAACTTTCCTATCTCGGACTGGGCGATGTGCTCGTGCTCATATTCTTCGGTGTCGTTCCCGTTTGTCTCACGGCCTATGAAAGCTCATGATCCTTTCAATGGAAAATATTATTATCCTCGATTGCTTGCGGAATGGTTATCGACACTCGCTCGTCGTGAATAACTATCGCGACCGTGACGACGACGCGACGGAAAGAAAACTCTGGTTGTACGAGATCGGCGGTCGACTGGGCCGAACAGCTTTACCTGTGGCTCGGCCTGGTGGCCAGTATAATCCAAGCCATAATAATTGCAGATATCAAAGCTCACGGCACTCGTCGTCTACGCAACTCTGCACTCGCCACCTACGGGCAAATGTGTGCCTGAATCACGGAAAAACAACTCAGCCGAATCCTCGGCATAACCGCCCATGTACATGTTTATCTACGGCATAATCGTCTCGGTCAATCATAATCCTCACATAAAAACTCTCATGATACAAAACGCAAACCTCGACCTAGTAGCTTCTCGTGAGCAGCAAATTCCTACCACGCTATGCCACATTCGACAAAGCCCACGGACTGATACACGTTCAGCGCGTCATCAACAACTCACTCGAACTGGCACGAGATAACCGGCGCCAACCGCAACATGGTTTATACCGTGGCGGCCTATCACGACTGCCTCGGAATGGAAGGTCCGCGTGCAATTCATCATCTCACCGGAGGAAAAATTCTCCAAAACGACGCCCGATTGCGCAAATGGTTCTCGGCCGAACAGATTCGCATCATGCGCGAAGCCGTTGAAAGACCATCGGGCCAGCAGTTCGCGAACACCGAGAAGCATATGCGGAAAAATTATTGCGGAGGCCGACCGTGACCTGGGCCGAAAATAGTATTCACCAGAGCCATGACAGTTCGCCAGTGAGAACTCGCCAAATGCTCCGGTCGACGAATTATGGCAACAGTTCAGACGACAGTCCACGAAAAATATGGTCGCAACGGCTACATGCAGTCTCTGGATTTCCCAATTCGCCCAACGCCCGAAAACTCGAAAATATTCCGCTTCTCCATTGACAATGAAAGAACCCTCAAAGCATCTTCGACAGAATCTATCTGCGAAAAACATCCCACCTGATGAACAACGAACAACTAATGCAGCGCGCCATCAAACTCTCAATTGAGAGTGTGTGGCAATGGTGGCGGACCGTTCGGCGCCCTCATCCGCACGCAACGGCGAAATCATAGCCGAAGCAAGCAACGGTGCAAAACTCTCAGCAACGACCTCGCCCACGCCGAAGTGTCGGCGCATCCGTAAAAGCCTGCCGAAATACGGGCACGTTCAACCTGTCGGGTTGCGCATCTTCACCTCATGCGAACCCTCGTCCAGTCATGCCTCGGTGCAATCTACTGGGCCAGCTCGACAAAATATTCTGTGCCAACACTCGCAAAGACGCCGCTGCTATCGGGTTCGACGACGGAATTCCTCTACAAAAGAATTCGCCCTCCAACCGCAATATCGCAGTAAACCATCCAGAAACCATCATGCCGTTCTGCCGCCCTCGTAGCCTTGCTGAACGGTGGCAGAAAGCGAGCAAGACCGAATACTAATCTCCCTTTTTAATAAACCGTCCTCACTTATATATCTTATACCGCGAGTTCGGTTAAGAACCAGCTGAATACCAGCGGTCGGAAATCACTTTTTGTTTTTCCGATCCCAGAGTGTCTGCGGTCGAAAATCATTTTGTTTTTCATCCCAGAGTGCCAGCGGTCGAAAATCATTTTTGTTTTTTTCATCACAGAGTGTCTGTGGCCGGAAAATCATTTTTGTTTTTCATCACAGAGTGTCTGTGGACAGAAAATCATTTTTGTTTTTTCATCACAGAGTGTCTGTGGACGAAAATCATTTTTGTTTTTCCAGTCACAGAGTGTCTGCGGACGAAAATCATTTTTGTTTTTCCGTCGCAGAGTGTCTACGGTCGAAAAATCATTTTGTTTTTCCGTCACAGAGTGTCTGCGGCCAGAAATCATTTTGTTTTTCCGTCACTGGGTGTCAAACAACGGATGCAAATTCGGGCGGAAGGGCCCCATTAAACCAATTCACATATATCTATCAGCGCCACCGAGTTTCAGGACGCCAGCTCGTGACCATTTGCCTCGAGGTTTCCAGAGACGCTAACCCTGTGACCGATTTTTGTTCCCCGAGTCTCAGGACGCCAACTCAGTGACTGTTTTGTTCCCCAGGGGTTTCAGGGACGCCAACTCGGTGACCGTTTTTGTTCCCCCGAGTTTTCAGAGACGCCAACTCGGTCGCTGTTTTTGTTCCCGAGTTTTCCGGGACGCCAGCTCGGTGACCGTTTTTGCTCCCCGGTTTTCAGGACGCCAACTCGGTAGAAGGTTTTGCTCCTCGAGTTTCAAAGACGCCAACTCGGTAGAAGGTTTTGTTCCTCGAGTTTTCAGGGACGTCAACCCTGGTGACCGGTTTGAACCGTTTTAATTCTCAAAAGAGCCTGGAACATGCTAGGGAATAATCTCCTGAAATTATGTGATATAAAACATTTTACCTAAATTTGTGAACGAGGTTCCGACCGACTATTCCGATTCGAATCATAACTCAATAAACAATTCACTGATATGCAAAAGAAACCCATCATTAATCCTGAAAAGTTTACCTCCACAAGCGGGACACAGACCCTATTATTAATTAATTTATAAAGAAAGGAACTTGATTATGAAAAACATTTATTCCTTGGTTTTATCGGACTATTAATGTTCATGTAACACCCTCTTATGCCAACGAGTGACGCTCATCCCAAACCGGTGCAACATTGAAAAACAGCCTCGTGTACTGAACCTATAAACGAGGAGTTGTGCATTCATTGGCAGCATTGCTGTTGCCAAAGACGCAAAAAGCAATCATTACGTGCAACGACAAAACAATGGCAACCGGTGCAATTACATCCTACGACTATCATACGAAAAGATGGTCGGAAGGCTTCGCCATCACCAACCTTCGACAATATTGCTCTTCCCAAAGGCAAATCCTACAAATTGGAAATCCATCGAGAACGAATTTATCTGAAAGAAAAATCCAGCAGTTAAAACAGAAATCTCAAAATCGATTTCAAAGTTCCGGAAAGATTACAGGCGCCGAATGTTCGGTTAAGAACAGTTTCCTATGTAAACTCTGAACAGATGATTTGGTTCTACTACACAGAACGGAGACCGAACCGATTGGAAAACCAACCGTGACACTGTATCGTGAGGAGTTCCCGTGAGAACCTTCGGGCTCATGTGGGCTGGGATTGGAACTTGGGACAGGCGTATGTCGACTTCGGAACTCATAATTCGCCCGAAAGAGACGTTCACTACTCTGTCTGTGATGCCGAAGCCTGAAGCCCATTTGATTCGAACAGACATAACCAACGAAGAGGGCAAGAGTTGATTTCATCGGAGGATATACCGAGGCCGGCCGACTCGATAACCTATGCATGGTGCAGCCCTCTACGACCAGCGCGACAGCACCGACGTGCTCGGAGAGGTTCGTTTCTATTTCTCGACCGACCCATCGTACTTTCGCCCAACGAAGATTCAACTGTTCGACACAGACGACAATCTGATTAAAGGTTATCACAACACTAACCGAAAAGAAAACGGGAAATGGGTTGTTTTCTGCGATTTCGGCGCGTGAAAATTCGAATAGAGCCTGCAACATGAGTCATTCCGAGGAACCATCATCTCGGCAAACGGCAATGTGGCGGTAAATTCAGAACAAACTGGGTGTGAATATGATTCACCGAGGTTGGCAAAGTATCCACTGACGACATCAAAGTCAAGGTATCCAATCTTAGAGTCATCATCGATAATGCCTCCAATAAATGAAATGCTGACCGTGTATTCTACCGATGGAAAGAAAGTAGTCAATCACCTATATCCTCTCCGTACTTTCACATTTGAATTGCCTTCAAAGGGTGTCTATATCATTTCCATTAACAGAAAATCACTCAAAGTTGCTACCCAACGCTAGTTTGTTTTGAACAATCATCATCCATCTCCTATTTGTGGAGTAAACATAAACACAGGGCCGGTTCTCTTATTGAGAACCGGCCCATTATTTCAGGGGCTAAAGGTTTATCGGAACGTCGCATTCCGGTAATATTACGTACATAACTCCCATTCAACATTCCTCCCGAACTCACGTAATAATTGTTATTGATGCCAGGCCGATGAAATGCTACCGCCAAACATCCCTAATACATAGGCTGCCTAGGGGCTAGCATGGAGTTATTCGACTTTATTATTTACTTTTGCAACTCTTCAAACCAAATGAGAAATAAGACAATCATATTCTTTCTACTCTCAGCCGTGATGTTTGCTGTAGCCAGTCGCGAGGTGTCAAGTTCAAGTACGACGCCCCGACGAATGGTTAACGACAGCATCGAGTGCAGTCGATTCTCTCATTCGGAACATCAAACCAACAACCGCTCCCCATCAATCACCCTAGACACCATCGGAATGGACTCACTCGCACGGAGCCATATACATGCACAATAAATCGGTCGACGATTCAATTCCGAGCCGACAGTCTACAACGCATGAAATCGAATGGAATTGAATCGCCGGTAACCTATTCGGCCAACGACTCGCTGGTCTACGACGCCGAAAGCGGTATGGCCTATCTATACGGCTCTTCGAAGGTCGACTATCAAGCCATGAAACTCACTAGCGACAAAGTGAGTATCGATATGGCCAAAAATACCGTAACCGCAATCGGAACACCCCGACCTCGACAGCCGACGACGGACAAAAAGGAGACCACTCTTCTCCATGGGAAAAGACGAATACAAAAGCGACACGATGGCGCTTCAGTTTTCAAATCGAAAAAGGACTCATCAGTGGAGCTCTACACCAAACAAGAAGATGGATTCCTAACCGGCGAACGAGCCAAACGTACTCATCGGGAGTTAGATATACATACAACGCGGACGCTATACAACCTGCGACGCTCCGCATCCCGACTTCACACATAGCGCTCTCCAGAGCCAAAGTAAGACCAAACAAAGACGTTGTATTCGGACCAGCCTATCTTGTGGTGGCCGACGTTCCGCTGCCACTCGCTATACCATACGGTTTCTTCCCATTCTCAAAGAAATATTCCAGCGGATTCATCATGCCAAGCTATGGCGACGAAAGTACACTGGGATTCTATCTTCGCGATGGCGGCTACTATTTCGCCATAAACGACAAAATGGGACCTGAAACTCCTCGGCGAAATCTATACCCTCGGCTCATCCGGGGCGCAAGTGCAGCCAGTAACTACCGTAAACGCTACAAATACTCTGGTCTCGCTCCTGGTGAGTTATCAAGATACAAAGACAGGCGACAAAGGATTACCGACTTCACCGAACAAAAAGCTTCAAAATACAATGGAGCCACAGACAAGATCCGAAAGCCAACCCATTCTCGTCGCTTTCAGCAAGCGTGAACTTCGCAACATCAAGCTACGAACGAAATAATCTCAACAGTATGTATAACCCACAGCTCTATGACACAATCCACTCGAACATCGTCGGTGAGCTGGAGTACTAACTTCTCGAGCATCGGCCTCTCCTTAGCACTACAATGAATCTGTCGCAAAAACACGCGACTCAACCATACAACTCACACTTCCCCGACCTGAACATAAACCTGAGCCGATTCTATCCCTTCAAACGCAAGAAAAGCCGTTGAAAAGAACGCTGGTATGAGAAAAATTTCAATGAGTTACACCGGGCAAATCTCAAACTCCATATCAACAAAAAGAAAAATCGGATCTACACGGTAATCTCCTTAAAGATTGGAAGAACAGCATGCAACACAGCATACCAATCAAGAGCACATTCACACTCTTCAAGTATATAAACATGTCGCTCGATGAATCTCAACGACCGCATGTACACCCGGAAAGTAATGCGCTCGTGGGACAACACCCGACAAACCGAAGTACGCGATACAACCTTCGGATTTCACAACATCTACGACTGGCGAATGAGCGTCTCGGCCAGTACTAAGAGATATGGTTTCTGGACACCGAACAGGAAAAATATTCGGCGACAAAAATCCAAGTAATTCGCCACGTCTACACACCGCAAGTAAGTTTCACCTATTCGCCCGATTTCAGTACGCCTTTTTACGGCTACTACTCAGCTACCAATACACCGACGCCAACGGACAGGTTAAACTAATAGACTACTCCCCTATCAAGACAGAAATCTACGGCGTGCCGGACGTGGTAAAACAGGCATGGTTACCTGGGATATAACAACAATATCGAAATGAAAATCAAGAGCGACAAAGACTCCACCGGCTTCCGAAAAATAAGTATCATTGACGAGCTCGAGCGCAAGCATGTCCTATAACGCCGCAACCGACTTCCACAAATGGAGCGACCTTAGCATGCGCCTACGACTCAAATGGTGGAAAAACTATACATTCTCGCTCAACGCCCAATTCGCAACCTACGCCTACGAACTCGATGCCAACGGCAAACCCTTCGTAGGTAATCACCTCGAATGAGGGATTTGGCAGGCTACCCCGATTCAAGGTATGTCGCAGAACTTCTCGTTCACCCTCAACCCCGAGAAACTCAAGAAAATGGTTCGGCCTAAAGAAGACCGGGATAATAAGGAAACCGACGACGACGGACCCGACACCAAAAATTGAATCAAACATGGACGACGACATGGAACGAGGAAAAACATGCCGCCAAGAAAAAAACAATCTTGCCGCAACCGACGACGACGGCTACGCATGAACTTCTCCATGCCATGGTCTATAACCTTTGGCTACGGAATAACCATGCGCGAAAACGCCAGCGGAGAAGTTCAACACTGCCACAATGCGCTACCCGCATACAAATTCACGCAAACCCTTAATGTGAGCGGCAATATCAGAATAAGCGACGGCTGGAACATAAACTTCTCAACCGGCTACGACTTCGAAAAACCATGCCCTGAGTACTGACTACCGCCAGCCCTCTCTGCGCGACCTCCACTGCTTCAATATGAGTGCATCAGTGGTTCTGGCCCCCTACACATCCTACAACTTTACATTCCGTTGTAATGCCGCAACCCTTACCGACGCCCTGAAATACGACAAACACAGTGGCATCACCAATGCAGTGCAATGGTATTAATCTCACCAACCATAAAAAAGCCTATGTGCAAAGACGCGCTTTTGCATTATTGGCCTAATCTGCTACCTTTGCAAGCGAGTTTTTATATATTATTAAAGAAAAACAGAATGATGACTTTCCAATCTTGCCATACAATTCGGCAAAGAGAGTTCTTTACAAGGACGTAAATATTAAATTCACACAAGGAAAACATATACGGAGTCATCGGAGCAAACGGAGCAGGGAAATCAACTCTGCTACGCGCAATCTCAGGAGAACTCGAACCAAATAAAGGAACGGTTGAACTAGGCCCGGGCGAACGCCTCTCCGTTTTGGAGCAAGACCACTTCAAATACGACGAGTTTGCCGTGATGGATACCGTGCTTATGGGGCACGAACCACTTTGGAAAAACATGAAAGAGCGCGAAGCTCTTTACTCTAAGCCGAAATGACGGAAGAAGACGGTAATAAAGCCGCCGAACTAGAACTGCGTTTCTCGGAGATGAACGGATGGGAAAGCCGAGGCGATGCTGCTCAGCTGCTGCAGCATCTGGGAATAGGCGAAGCCGATGCACAGCAAGCAGATGTCTGAATTATCGAACAGCGAGAAAGTACGCGTGATGCTTGCAAAAAGCTCTGTTCGGAAAACCGGAAAATCTGCTTCTCGATGAGCCCACCAACGACCTGAGACCTCGAAAACTGTGGAATGGCTCGAGGATTATTTGAGCGAAATCGACGAGAATCAAACTATGCTGGTTGTTTCGCGACAGACACTTCCTAGATTCAGTTAGCACTCAAACCATCGATATAGACTTCGGAAAGGTGACGGTATTTGCCGGAAACTATTCGTTCTGGTACGAAAGCTCGCAGCTTGCTCTCCGTCAGGCACAGAACCAGAAACTCAAAAGCCGAGGAAAGAAAAAACAACTCGAAGAGTTCATTCGTCGTTTTTCGGCCAACGTTGCCAAGAGTAAGCAAACAACGTCGCGTAAAGAAGATGCTCGAAAAAGCTCAATGTGGAAGAAATTCGTCCATCTAGCCGCAAATATCCCTAGATAATCTTCTCCATGGAGCGCGAAACCTGGTAATCAGATTCTTGAGGTGCAAGACCTTAAAAGCAGTCGATACCGATGGAACCGTTCTGTTTGACAAGGTGAATTTCAACATCGAGAAAGGGCAAAAACTGTATTTCTTTCCCGTAATCCGAAGGCAATGACAGCTCTATTCGAAATCATAAATGGAAATCGGTCAGCCGAAGCAGGAACCTACAACTGGGGTATAACCATCACTACAGCCTATTTGCCACTCGACAATACTGCATTTTTCGACAGCGAACTCAATCTGGTTGATTGGCTTTTCGCAATATGGCTCCCGAAATGAGGGTCGCAATGAAAGGCTTCCTGGGACGGATGCTTTTTAAAGCAGGAAGAGGTCGAAAAGAAAGTAAACGTGCTTTTCCGGAGAGAAAATGCGTTGCATGATTGCCCGAATGCAGCTGCAAAATGCTAATTGCCTCATTCTCGATACGCCCACGAATCATCTCGACCTCGAAAGTATACAAGCGTTCAATAATAATCTCGTGGGCATATCAAGGAAACATAATCTTCAGTTCGCACGACCACGAATTCATCGGAAACCGTAGCCAACCGTATAATCGAATTAACTCCCAACGGAACTATAGACAAGCTCATGAACTACGACGAATATATTCATGATGAACAAATAAAGGCGCACCATGAACGAATGTACAGCTAATTGGCATGGCATTTGAGAAGCCATATACCTAGCAAACAAACAAAACAATTATGAGCGACAACACAGACATCAATATTGAAGCCGAAGAGACAGTCGGTTAATACTCACGAAGAGAAAGAAATAGAACAAAGTCAGCCGGAAGAAAACAACCAACGAGGAAACCGAATCTACCGATGAGGAAACCGATTGAAAGACAAATACATTCGACTCTTCGCCGAATTCCGGAGAACTACAAAAAGCGAACACTCAAAGAAAAAGCCGAACTTTTGCTCAACGGAAGCGAAAAACTATTGCCATCATACTGCCTATACTCGATGATTTTCGAGCGTGCACTGGCCGACAATACCGACGACCCAAAAGCCATCAAAAGAAGGCTTCGACCTCATATTCAAGAAATTCGTAAAGACTTTTAGAAGGCATAGGCGTCGAGAAAATCAAACTGAAGACCAGAAGTTTTCAACGTCAACTTCCACGAGGCCATTGCAATGGTGCTGAGGAGTGGACGACGATGAGAAAGGAAAGGTTATAGACTGTGTACAAACCGGCTACATGTTGAACGATAAGGGTTATTCGCCATGCCAGTGGCGGTTGGACAATAATATCCGAAAAACTGCAATGGCAAAGAGAGATTACTACGAGGTGCTAGGCGTTGATAAAAACGCATCTGAAGACCAAATTAAAAAGGCTTTATCGAAAGCTGGCTATCAAATATCATCCCGACCGCAACCCGGACGATATTAAGGCTGAAGAGAAGTTCAAAGAGGCCGCCGAAGCATATGATGTTCTACACGATGCTCGCAAACGTGAACAGCTATGACCAGTTCGGATTCAACGCCCCGGGAGGATTCGGTGATGGATTCAGCGGCGAAGGATTCTCAATGGACGACATATTCTCCATGTTTGGCGAAGTGTTCGGCGGGCATGGAGGCGAGGTAGAGCTCAACAGCAAAAAGTTTCGCGGAGCCGACCTGCGTTTTACAGAGTTCGCCTGTCACTGCAAGAAATTTCAACGGGCGTCACTAAAAGCGTTTCAAACTACGAAAGGATATAACCTGCGAGCACTGTCACGGCACAGGGCAGAAAGTAATGACGGTATCAAAACCTGTCCAAATTGTAACGGTTCGGGCGTGGAAATAAGAACTCGCGAAAGCATTTTCGATCTTATGCAAACCCAGGGACCATGCCATATTTGTCGTGGCGAAGGCAAAAATAATAGTTAATAAAGTGCCAACATTGTGGAGGCGAGGCATCGTAAAAAGGTGAAAAGGTTGTCGAGGGTGAAAATTCCAGCTGGTGTGTCAGAAGGTATGGTTATAAACGTTCCGGGCAAAGGCAACGACGCTCGTCACAACGGTATCCCTGGGAATATCCAGATTTATGTCGAGGAAGAAGAAAAACGACACTTTCATGCGCGACGGACAAAAATGTCATCTACAACCTTCTGCTCGATTTCCCTACCGCAACACTCGGCGGCCAAGTTGAAGTTCCAACAATCGACGGCACTCGTGTGAAAAATCAGAATTGAACCCGGCACACAGCCCGGCAAAACGCTACGCTTACGAGGAAAAAGGACTTCCGGCAGTCGAAGGATATGGCAACGACACAGGCGACTCTGATTGTTCAACTAAGCGTTTTCGTTCCGAAAGAACTCACAGCCACTGAGAGACATGCCGTGGAAAGCATGAGTAATAGCGAGAATTTCAAAGGCGACCAGAAACCAAGGACACAATATTCCGAAACTTCAGAATGCTGTTCAACTAATCAGTAAACTAATTCAAAACGTCGATGCACCCTGCATAAAGGCTTTTCGCATAATTTTTCGAGCCTATGCAGCGTGCATAATATCCGTAGGTTTGGGATGAGAAAACATCCGCACAATTTGGCGATATGCCGGCAATTTCTACCCAACGCCCACCGGGCGGAACGACCGCATGTAGGGACAGACCCTGTGTTCTGTCCGATCCCATCCGTCGAGGGACAGGATAAATATATAATCCGACAAAACACAAGCTGATTGTACATGTATCCGGCATAAAGGCCGAGCGGGAGTTTCTCTTAAACCGAACCTTGCGCATATTATAGTAAAGGTGATATCGTAGCCATGCGCGTTGCGCATAAGGCGTTTTATGATATCCGATTTCTCCATGCATATGGCATTGACAAAAATAATAATTATGAACTATCAGGAAACTGTAACATACCTTTTCAATAGCACCCCAGTGTTCGAGCACATTGGTGCAGCGGCCTACAAGAGGGATTTGCACAACACCCAGGCTCTAGACCAATATTTCGGTCATCCACACACCCTATTTCGCACGATTCACATCGCCGGAACAAACGGAAAAAGGCTCGTGCTCGCACACGATAGCCTCAATTCTACAAGCCGATGGATGGAGGGTGGGGCTCTACACCAGTCCGCATCTCGTAGACTTCTCGTGAGCGCATCCGCGTAAACGGTGAAATGATATCTGAACAATATGTCGTGAACTTCGTCGAAAAACATCGTAACTTTTTCGAGCCCTGCACCCATCGTTCTTCGAACTAACCACGGCTCTGGCATTCAAGTATTTCGCCGAACAAAAGGTCGACATCGCCGTGATTGAAGTAGGTCTCGGCGGCCGTCTGGATTGCACGAACATCATCACCCCCAGAACTGTCTGTAATAACTAATATTTCGCTCGATCCACCCCAATTCCCTAGGGCTCCACTCGGCCAGATAGCCACCGAAAAAGAGCAGGCATCATCAAACCCGCAGTACCAGTGGTGGTTGGCGAAACACTTCCTGAAACTCGACAGGTATTCGAAAACACAGCACATCGACTCAAAGCCCCTGATAATTTTTGCAGACGACGAGCCAGAAGTCATCAACGTTCACGATGGGCCGACCTATCTCACAGCACTTCGGCCAACTAAAGGCCAGCTTCAGGGCATATATCAAAACCCGTAACACCAACACCATTCTCACATCTGCCCAAGTATTGTCGGTATAACATAATCCGTCGCCGGATAGCATCCGTCTTCGGCCTCCGATCCGTATGCGAGTCAAGCCCGGACTGATGGGCCGATGGCAAAAAGCCTCGGCAACAATCCAACAATTGTATGCGACACCGGACATAGCCTAGGGCCGGATGGCAGTTTCTCGCCCCACAAATCGAATCACAACTAGGCCAGACGAAACGCATCATCTTCGGAATGGTCGACGACAAAGACCCTGCGAAAGCGTCATGGCAATCCTGCTACACAATGCCAAATATTATTGGACTCAACCATCGACCCATCGCGCAATTCAGTCGGAACCATCGAAACAACCGGCAGAAAGCATCACCTCGTCGGAAAAACAATTCCAGCACAGTATCTCGAAGCCTACGAAACCGCGCTGACCGACGCCCTCGAAAACCGACTTCATATTCATAGGCGGCTCAAGCTACGTAGTGGCTGATGCTGAGCGCAAAAACCATTTAAAGTTTGAAGAAATGATAGACTATCAGACAATCATCCAAAAATATTATCCCACTCGATAATCGGCTGCGCCAAGATTCTTCTGGAACACCAGTCGCAGCGTAACCCAAAAAGCCCTTCGCATAACCCAACTCCACCCCGAACTCCAAAGCTAATGAGAAACCTTCATCGAAGAAGCCGCCATGCTGCGACATCGGCATATACCTTTGCAACGCCCCCGGAATAGAATGTTTCGGTAATGAGCCCTATACATGCCACGGCATTCTGGGCGCAAACCTACTGCGCCACGAAGCCTTCCAGAACACGCGCCCGAGTGTGCGAACGTCACACCGGTGCCGGCCTAACCTCCGTACAAGCATAATCGAACAGAACCTCCCCTACCCCATCGCAATTTCCTCCCTGAAACCATCGAGGAAAAATTATCTGCTATGCCGATAAGTTCTTCTCCAAAACTCATCTCGACCACGAGAAAACCATCGAGGAAGCCGAACAGCATCTCGAAATTGCGCTGAAGAACTTGCTGCTTCCAAATCTGGCACTCCCTCTTCGCCGAAAAACCTTGTAAAACACAGGCAATACACACTACCGGCCAACCCACCTGACACATTTGCCGTTAGCAGACTTTTTACCTATCTTTGCGAGCTATAAGGCAACGTAAATACAATGAAAAATCAATCATTCAATATCATCCTATGGAAATAGCAGAAAGATTTATTAATTACACAAAGTTCGACACCCAGTCAGCCGAAGACTCCAGAAACCGTGCCGAGTAATACATGAAAACAACCAACCTTCGCAAAATATCTCAAAGAAGAACTCGAAACGCGAAGGACTCAAAGATGTAGAAATGGACGAGATGGGCTCATTTGACGCTACTCTGCCAGCCAACACAAAGAAAAATCAACCATCGGATTCATCTCACACTGACACAGCCCTTGACGCAAGTGAGCCAACGTAAAAGCACGAATCGTGGAAAACTACGACGGAAACGACATACAACTCAACCCAAATATGGTTTCGTCGCCAAAAATGTTCCCCGAACTACTCGCTACAGCGGCGAAGATATTATCGTAACCGACGGCACACACTGCTCGGTGCCGACGACAAAAGCCGGAACAGCCGAAACTCGTTCAGGCAATGTGCTTCCTGGCGCGACCATCCGGAAACCGAACATGGAGACATAAGAGTAGGCTTCAACCCCCGACGAAGAAATAGGACTCGAGCGCGCCATTTCAACGTAGAAAAATTTCGACGCGAATGGGGATACACCATCGACGGCGGCGACCCGAGCGAACCTCGAATACGAAAAACTTCAACTGCTGCAGCAGCAGCAAAGGGTCTCATCCACGGAGTAAGTGTTCATACAGGGTTACGCCAAAGGTCAAAATGATAACGCCGGACGACTGGCCTGTGAATCAAATGATGATTCCTGAAACCGATGATTCCTGAAACCACTCAGCCTATCAAGGATTTTATCATCTCACCGGAATCGAAGGACGATGCGAGGAAGCCAAACTAACTACATCATCCGCGACCACGACCGCGAAAAATTTGAAGCCGCAAACGATTCGCGGAAGAGTGCGCCAAACAAATGAATGCCAAATACGGCAAAGGCAATGTAGAACCCAAGCTCAGCGACCAATACTACAACATGAAGGATAGACCTGAACATGCACGTCATCGACCTTGTTCTGAAAGCAATGGAACAAAGCGGCGTTGCTCCAAGGTACAGCCCATACGTGGAGGAACCGACGGCGCCTCAACCAAGCTTCAAAGGGCTGCCTGCCCGAACATCTTCGCCGGAGGAGTAAATTTTACGGTCCGACACGAATTCTGTTTCTATTCAGGTGATGGAGAAAGCCATGCAGGTAATCATAAACATCTGCCGCCTCACAGCCGAATTCAACGACTCAGTAATACTCATTCGCCCGCCCGCCCTCGAAACACAGACGAGCGGGCGAAAAGCTTAACTAAATCGCCCTTAATAAAAGGAAGAAAGCATTATAAAATAAATTCAGGATAAGTAAACACAATATATGTCGGAACTCCCTCCCTTGTCAAAGATCCTCGCATTGATTCTTGCCGTTGCGAGTATCGTTACGCTTCTATTCAAAAACTCAAACAACCCCTCGTACTGGATAGCATCGGCCGGATTTCTAGTTTCGCCACATATGCCCTCTCACACCATGAGCGTAATGGACAAAAACCGACATTCAAACCCTAGACCGACATTGAGTGATTTTCCTTCTTTTTCGCGATGTGGACTTGACTCTCGTTTACAGAAGATTCTGAAACTCGGTACATCGCCATTCATTGCCGTAAGTACTATATCTTCTCTCGATGCTCGGACTGAGTATATGGCAGGTCACATCTTCGGATGGACTCATGGAATGCATCTTCCTGGCCTCTATATTCGGAGTATGCAGCACCACCATCATCTACAAAACCTCTCACCGACCTGAAACTCCAAACAGCAAAAAGTCTCACCACGCCAGTGCTAAGCGTTCCCGGTATTAGAAGATGTAATCTCATAATCATAATGGTGATGCTCTCTGCAATAGCCGAAGGAAACAGTGTTGACGGCGGACAGTTAGGGCATTCTCTTCAAAATCGGATTCTTCATCGTTCTGTGGTTCGTCGTTGGAATCTTTTTCGTTCCTATGCTATTGCGCAAGGTTAGGAAGTTACTTACAAACGAAATCTCGTTATTGCTCTCTGCTCGGCCTATGCTTTGTCGCGGCAATCGTCCTCGTCGATGGTGGGATTCAGCAGCGCTTTCGGAGCATTCGTCATCGGTTCCATTCTGGCCGAAACCGTCGAAGGCACCAAGACAGCCAAGGTCTGTCGACCCCATAAAAAGACCTCTTCGGCGCAGTAGTTCTTTCGTATCAGTTGGAATGCCTCGTCAACCCCCGACGTACTAGTAGCTTACGCCATACCGATTCTTGTAATCGTAGGCGCTATTATTCTCGGACGCTCATCTTCGGAACAATGGGATTCGTACTTAGTGGACAATCACGAAACAGCCATGCGATGCAGCTTCTAATGGCACAGATAGGCGAATTTCCATTTATCATCGCATCGCTCGGTCTGTCGCTTGGCGTGATAGGTAATTTCTATCCCGTTATCGCAGCCGGCTCCGCAATCACAACCTTCCTCACACCCTACACCATCAGAGCATCCGTGCCGTGTCACAACTTCATAGAAAAACATCTGCACAACCAAATGGCTCAAAGCTCCCTAGACAGAATGACAACCGGCGTAAGAACGACTCGCATCCGACAGCAAAATGGCGTCTCATTAATCACAGCCATGCTCGCAACACGCTCATATATTCACCTCACCATAGCCGCAATTGCACCATGCTCACCTTATTCTCCCTTCGCGCAACATCCAATGCCGTAGAGGATGCAGGGCCAACATTGTGTGCGGAGTTCACATCATCATCATTGCCCCATTCCTTCGCGCAATCATCGCTAAGAAAACCACAGTGAAGAATTCACTTATCTGGAATGCTCAACGTCGAAACCGACTACCGTTACCTTTCACCATCCTCGTGAGAGTGATGATTGTCGTAGGCTTTTGTGTTCTACATCTTCAACCGACTCAGCCATTTCTCCATGGCCCTCATTGCAAGCATAGCCATGGCTCTCGATAATCCCAATGTGGCTATCACGAGGACTCAAAAAGCGAAGCATACGCATGGAACGACTTTCTTTGTGCAGAACCTTCGTTCAAAGGATATAGAAGCCGCAGTACTGGGATATAACAAAACTCACTTTCGCACGAAACCTGCGCTGATCGTGACGTACACATCTCCGACATCGAATTGCCCGAAAACAGCATCTGGGCAGGCAAAACGCCTCAAAGAACTCAATCTAGGCCGTCGGTTCGCATCCACGTTAGCAGTATTCTACGCAGCAAACAGCGCATCAACATTCCCCAACGGACGAACGCGCCTTTTCCTTTCGACAAGATTCAAGCTTATCGGAAGCGACGAACAGCTCACAGCCTCGACACCGCAGTGAACGATAATCTCATTCCTTTACGACCCTGATATTGGAGAAGCGCGAAATGGACTTGCACCAACTCATGATTCATTTCATGGACCCATCTCTGTTGGCAAAACCCTTCAAGAAAGTGGCATTCGCGACAACAATACAACTGTATGATTGTTGGCGTAGACGAAGGCCAAAAAGAATCTTCACCCATCAAACTATCGCACATCCTCACTGCCGGCTGACATCTCTGGATAGTTTATGAAAAACAGACATCGACCGTCTCCTATCCTCCAACAAGCATAAAATCCTGCTGATTAGGGAACCTAACACGAGTCTCAATAAAATTTCAGGCTGAAACTGTAAGTGTTTCTGCATTTGGAATCATGCGTTTCATCTATTAAAATGGTGATTAGTAAACATCTACATGTTTATAAAGGCAAACTAGGGTTAATATTATAGACTTTTGTCTCGTCACAACTCTTATCTCACAACTATTTGCCTTTTTATTACATCATCTCCGACTTGGTACCGTACGTAGATTCCACTTTGGAGATATAATCTAATTCAATAAGATATCCATTTGTGTCAATACTGCTAATATACTATTCACGTGTCTTCTTTATACTTATAACTTTCACTATAAGATTGCCTTTTAACATCCTCATTATACGAATAATTTGACAACTTCCTTGTTTAATAAAAATGAGAAAAAGAATTACACAAAGGACTGGCCATAAAGCATATTTTCTTATGGTATCCATGTACGTCCTCCTCCTTTTTGATAAATCAAAATGCACAGGGTTGACATATTTAGGCTCACCCCAAACGATCTTGTATAGATTAGCCTATAATATCCATTTTTCCTGTTCCGCACTTATCCCATATAAAAATCCCAAATTTCCTACAGATAAGCTTATCATTTAATATCCTGAGTCCTCTATAACTATCAAATGAATTTAAATCATTTTGTTTAGGTTCTCATACATAATGAAGTTTCATATGCGTTTACACTCCTCAGCAGAATTAACCCTTTCATCCCAATAAGCTTTCTTGTCTTCGGTTTCAACCCATCCCATTCCATTTGGGTCAATTATTCTAATAGGATTTCCACCACCATATATATAAGCACTGGTCTGAATATATTTTCTGCCAATGGGTCTACTCCATACCAAATACTCTGCAATAGGGTTCAGGTATCTCGCCCGTAGTAGTATAATCCCAGTCTCCTTGTCAGAGTTACTACCATTGAACTTATATGGCATATCCTCTGAGTGATGTGTGCTCATCCACAAGCAGTTCATCGTACGGCAGGTACGCATCGAATTGGGTTATATTGGCCCTGGCATCGGTGATGTATGATGTGAGAGCCGAGGTGATCGGAGTGATAAAAGAAGATGTCCTCAACGTTGGTTGTGTCAGCAGGACATAACCAACCCTACTGCGCATTGTCAGGGGTCTTCGGGTGCCCTCATTGGAGGGCGTGGTCCCGGAGGTGTACTCTATGGTATTTATCTTCGGTCGCTGCACCCAACCTTCAGCAGTATAGAGTGGTCGCCCCAAATCAATAATGCTCGTTATAACCACGGTGGGTGTTGTCAGGGTCTGCCGTTGCACCCTTCATCGTAGGAACACCCGGAGGTGTGCCGAGCGACTTGTTGTATTCCTCGCGTTGCTTCTCTATCTGCATCATGCGGGCGGCATAGTCTTTCTGACCTACCGTAACGTTGTTGCCACTGATGCCATAGACATTGTTGAACTTGCCCATACCGAACTTACTTGCTATGCGTTTATCACTGACAAGTGAGTGATCGGTCATACTGGTATCCGTAGAGTTTCAAGCATTGGAAACGGTGTGTCTACATAGATGAAACCGTAGGTTTCATAGGATGGAATCGTGCGTTTCTAGGATGAAACCGTGCGTTCCAATGCTTGGAATTTTCTGAGACCTATTTTATTCATATGAGTAACGGTCGATGTAGTTAGTCGAAGTCCGATCTTCGGTATGAGCCACATGAGCGGAAGATATTTATAATACCCTTTTGCTGTTTGTTAGGTGAGTCGTCCAGTCCGTAACGGTAGTAGGGTGGGCGACTACCGAGGTATTGCTGGACTCGCGTATCGGTGTCGTCCACGTGCTTTTACGTTAAGGGAACATTTAGAAATCTCAGCGGCGCGTATCACTCGCTTTTCTATGTAGAACCGGCACTTGCCGTTCTGGCAGGGTATTGGGATAGATGGCAGCCTATAATCTTGTCGGCAGGCAGATGCCGACCGGCAAACAGTGCATGCAGTCGTCCTTGTGCTGCAATCTTTTGTTGAAACAGAGTTCTGTGTTGATGGCACAGAAGCAGTTGAATGGGCAGTTTATCCATGTTTGTTTTTATAGAATCTTCTAGAGTTTCTTTTTCCATCCAGAGAAATATGCTTTCTGCATGTTAGGTAGGGAAAAACGAGATAATTGTTTATGTAGTCTATAAGTGCTACAGACAAGGAAAAGAATAGTGCAGATTAGGTCACGATAATACTGAGATTTTCCTCATATATTAGAACCTCTATGTTATATTATTTTGTCATTCAACCGTAATATAAGATATTCCTAACTTTGAATTGAAAAAGAGACACCTTTGTAAACCGTGTGTCTTATAATATTCGATAATGGTGAAGAATAATTCTCCAGGAAACCCACTACGAGTATTTCTTTCCGAAAGTCATCCTTACTATTTGTAACTCTCTTTCGTATGACGTTACTTAAGTCGATAGAATAACAAATTTCTCATTTTGATTTCTATGCTTCTCAAAATATCGTTTAAGCTTCTTCTCAATATTCTTGTCCAAAGCGATTTGAGTTCTTACCTTTTGGGGGAACGCACAGTTTTCAAAGCTTGAAATTTTTCTCGAGACTCGTATCCCATAAAACATTCATATACTAAAAGGTAGAAATTGAACCCGAAGCGGATTCCGTTTATCGAAAATATTGGGATAGGGGTGTAGGTTAGGCGTCGGACGTAATCTACTTCAAGAACTTTCAGGATGTTATGTATGCCGAAATACAGCTTCAAGATAGGGTTCTTTTGTTCATTATGTGTGTGTCTCCAGGGAATCGGTACAGTTGTTTATCAGCTGAATTCTGGTAGATAGGGGTGTCGGTGAGTTTTTTCCCCACATGCCTTGAAGGCCACATATTTCCATTTGAGTCGTTTTGATAAGCGGTATGCGATTGAATATTTTTCCTTCGAGATTCCATGCGATGTTGAATTGCAGATAGGTCGCTGGACGAATTCACGTTTTCCATGTGAGGTTGAACGAACCTTGATGCTCGAAGAACGAGGTGTTCACTGCATTATTAGTAGTGGAAGGGCACTTTGCTCCATTGTGCACCGGCCATAAGCGCGTATGTCAAAACTGCCCCAGCTGCTCAGCCATATCTGTTTGTAGAACGAAGCTTCGTTTGATTGAAGTTGAATTCTGAGCCGAAGACACTTACGTAAAACCTAGGGTGGGTTAGTTTGTAAATGGGTGCATCTAGGTTCACAGTGAGACGTTTCTGCTTTCCGAGTTGATGTAGCTCTGTCCTTATGATATTCCAGTGAGAGTCGCAACCTGGTCATGCGGAGTGGTACTGGCGAGCCATCCATTCGTAGATAAACTAGGTCGCCGGTGGGTCGGTTGCTTTTCGCTGTAGTCGAACTGGTAGCGAGTCCGTACCGATTCCCCACGAAACTTAGTCCCGCCTGTTGTAGAAAATACATTTTCGAACCCAACAGGGCGTATGGTCATGAAGATGTTGTTCTTACGTGAACGAGATATTTATCGGATGGCGATTCAACGTCGCTATTTGATTCGGGAATGATAGAGTTCTGATTGGAACTCGATGGCTGGTATTCGCTTGTTGAACGAATAAGTGAGTTTTGCATCGCAGTAGTTCCTGTGAGTTTTGGTTCCATAGGCATAATATCCTCGAAAAACCAGCGTGGATTGAGTTTTGGCTGTTGTTCGAGCCGATGCTCGGAATCGGATGCCGTCGACATAGTTCTTTGATAGGATGGTATTGGTAGTTTCAAATGTCGATTTTGCTAGCATTGTTTCGGTTCTTGCTTTGTAGGAAGCTTCAATGTGAACTTTTGTGCCTATGAGAAGCTATTTGACTTTATTTCCTATTGCGACATCTGATGGATGAAATTGTCCATCTCACTTTCTCGCTTTTAGTTAACTGGCCGATTCGGTGTTGTTTCCAGAAGTGAAAGTCGTCGCGCATTTTGCACTGGACATCGTATGTTATCTTGGAGCGACCCTTTGAATATTTTCTCGGGAATGGGGGTCGAAGGAGTAGTCGGTAAGGCCGGCGTGCGTGTGCACCATAGCCTTTGCCGAAATCGGTTAGCATAAGTTCGGCCACTCTATTATTATCGGTCGTGAGCACCGACCCCGCTAGGTAGCTTTTGAAAACTCGTGCTCGAATTTCACATTGCTTTCTACGTAGTTCGACACCTGTTCCGGCAGGGAGCCGTATGTGGCGCATTTCACATGCAGAGAGAGCTAGTCGGCAGGCACATATGAGGCCCGCCACGGAATCCGAAAGTCTCGCGATTGGCTGGCATGAACTTTCGCCAGGGAAGGCGTATACATTTGTCTCAGCCAGCGTAAACAGCGTCATCTCTGCGTAGAAATGATAGAATGATATGGCTGTTGAGCCGATCGGTGAAGTGAAACCGGCTTTCTTTGAGTAGGGCCATTTGGTCGTCGTAAAGGTTTATATATCCTTGAAGATGTCTTTCACTGACAGTATTGCTCCGCCTGCTCATCGAATGAGATTGGAGACCTCTTTGCTGACTGCCCTTTTTACACGCTTTTCGTCGCGCGGACGTTTGCGATAGAGATATGGCGTAAGCGGTCTCGTCGACCGAGAGAGGCGGCAGAATTAATTTATTGTTATAGCGGCACATCTCTCACCTGGCTGAGCAAACCATGGGGTTCGTTTAAAAGATGGTGCGAGGTCGTCGAGTTGGTGTTGATGGCCATCGTGACCCTTCTGATATTTATCGAACTGATAGTGCCGGCGATTTTCGAGGTCTGCACGTTTTCTTTAGCAGCTTTTAACCGTCGCAATGCACCTGCTCCACGGCAGGATTATCCTTTCTGAGTCATCTTGCGTCTGCGCTGGCTCCGCACTCACAATTCCAAGTCGAGCTGCTTGGAATCGGCAATAGCGTTATTTGGGCAATTCCGGAGTGTCGGCAGATATTTTCACCCGTCGTGTCTTATAGCCCACGGCCGTACGGTAAAGTGTTTGTCCTCGTGGCGTTCGCTGCTGATATCCAGGAGTTCCAGCAGCCAGCTGAATATGTTAGTTTGAGACTCTTTGCATATGGCATTGGCGTATGGAATACTGTCGCCTGGTTTCGTGAGTCGCAATGACAACATAGCAATGCATGTTTTAGGCGCAGAAGCATCTAAAATATAAAGTCTGGGCACCAGTGGTATTTGTTGTTAGTGTCCAGAACAATATGAAAGAGAATGTTACTTTTTAATCGATTCTTCTCCATCAGCTTCCACATCCGCCTATTTCGCGGACTGCATCTTTAGCATTGTGTATTGCCTGCAAAAGATCACTGCTGACCGGTCCTCACCGGCATGCGTGTAATCGTGCACGGACCTTCTGCGTAGTTGAAGAAACTCAAGAAACGTTGGTGCGCCGCTATCGCCGGCGCGTGCGGGTGCGAGTATCGCTGGAGCAGTGCAAGATCGAGCAGCAATGGCGCGGCTAGAATTGAATCGCGGCAGAGAAAGTTGATTTTTATTTGCATCGGATATCCATCCATCCAAAAATATCAATATTGTCCCATCCCTCCTTGTTATCGCGTTGCGTGGGGGTAGTAGTTGATGCGTACCTTATGATAGATATCTCCGTATAGGTCAGGCTGTTCATCGGCCTTGCAAATTGTTTCCGAGAGTTGAAAGCTTTGTAACTTCCTTGTGGAAGTTAGCTGGTTCGTCAGCACAAGACCATCACGATTACCCAGAATATTTGTATGAGAACCATCCGGCCAACCCCAGGTTACGGGTTTTAATGATAGTGCAGCCCGATTTGACAAGCGTTTGACCAGTTTTGAAATCTTTTCCGGCTATAGGCATACGCATCTTTCGGCAAACTCCCCACATCGCAGGAATATCGACAGTGGTGTTCGGTGCACCCATTATGAACGAACTCGCTCACGGCTGCATAGGCATAGCACATCGAAGGGCAATTTGCTCGCGCACATCGTCTCTTCATTGCCTGTTCAAGTTGAGCAAGCGTCTTGTGATATTGCTTGTGAGGCACACAAATCTCGGTAGATGCAGCCCAGAGAACCACAACTCTACTGCACCTTTTGTTTGTTGCTTAAAATTGCGGAATGTCTTGGCGCAGCTCTCAACCATCTCCCAGCGTGTGAGACATGTTTTTACGTTGTCGCCGTCAACCGTTTAGCGTAATTTCTTGTCGAAAAGCAGCTTTTAAGTGGACGTGTTGCTTCGAGTTCATCACTGCTGGTTCAATATCCTTTGTGGCTGCAAAACTTCAGCATAGATTGTGGCCTGACATGCACTCTGCGATAAACATCCCATGTCGCGGAAGACTATGTCTTTGAGCTCAGCAAGGGTACGATGTCTTTTGTAGTGCAGATATTTTTCTCTGCATTCTTTCCGACACGAATTTTGTCGTACTGGGTCATTGCGCCAATTGGCTTTGCAAGTCCCTTACGAGCCATTAACACACCGGTTACAAAGGTGGTGAAACTGCTCCGCAACCTCACAACCATGATTCTAGTTTATCTGCTGCTGCTACTTCTGATTGTTTCATTTTGCGTATTTTATAATTTAAACAGGTTAGTTACTCTATTGTTTATTACAACCGCAGCTGTCGTTCATTCACTTGTTAAATCATTGAGCGACGATATAATCAGGTCGGCAGCCGAGGGGGTCGTCCTTTTCATTTTTCCATTGTTTCGCCTTTTAACCAAATAGTGCGGCAACCAGCTGGTGCCTTGGGAAGAATATCGTTTTGAATAACTGTCGCCAACCACCGTGATATCTTTCGGATTTAAGAGCCAGAGCGTCAATTCCAAGTTGAATATACGTAGATCAGGCTACGAATTCCTACTACAGTACTTTCAACTACTCTATCGAAGAGATTATCGAGTTCAAACTCGACCAGCACTGTATTCATGTTGCGTAGTTACTCACGAGCACGAGTGGATATTTTCTTTCAAACTTAGCAATTACTGTAGCTGACTCTCAGCGGTGATTAGTTTCACCTTCCTATATAAATCGTTCAACATCGCTGTTTGCATACTCACCAGACTGAAACCAGTTTGCTCCAACAAACCTTGTTCAGAGAGATATCTGAATTCCAGCTCAATCTTCGCTTCGAGTGTTTCACGGAAGCTACTTTTCAGGCCGTATGATGCCTTTTCTTTTCCAACTCTCGTTCGGCATAGACATAGGCATTACGAAAAACTCTTCTTTCCTCTACGGAATATTCTGTCGTTCATAGGCATGCCAGCATTTTTCCCCAGTAGGTGCCAGCGGTATCGAGCGTACCGCCAAAGTCGAAGATGTATCCTTTCATATTTGGTTAAGAGTTCTGTATTTCAGCCGATAGACGCTCGCAAAGAGGCCCTCGTGGCGTTTGTGCATATATATATATATGAGGCTGTATATCGTTATTTCCACCAACAGATAAACCTACGGACAATTCCAACAAACACGTTATGTATATCATTATAAGACGCGGAATTGAGCGTAAGCAGATTGGTTAGCGGAATGAGCGGCCTCACTGTTCCTCAGAAACTCTTCGCGAATTGTTAGAGCGGAAGAGCCTCAATACTGCCGTATCTATTCTTTATTTTGGCATGAAGGCGTTGAAAAGCAGGCGTACGATGCTCTTGACTCTCACAATAGTTTCCTGATAGTTTATGTGAAATGCCCAATCCCAGAAAACATCTCTTCTCTCTCAGTTCCTCACAATTCTGCGTTCTTTCGGCATAAGAATCGAGCTCTGAACCGTCTTTCCTTTGAGGAAATAAAGATGTATCTGCCATAGTAGTCGCTCAACGATGTTGCAGGAGAATGGTCAACAACGATGCTACTGCGTGCAAGCGCCAATCCCCCAAATGCCCCATTGCTCTATCATTCTAGACCGGCTGATTCCAGGGCGCACAATGCGATAGCCAAATATATGGCGAAGAACCACACGTTACCGGCAAATCCATCGAGGCAACGTCCTTTTCATCGAGCGTTGATTGGTGAGTCGTGCCAACGCCCGTCGGTTGAATCGCGAAATCGGCCATCATCATGAGAAAATATCTCCGAAGAGATTGTGCGTCAGGTCTGTGAAGTAGAACATATGCTGGCACTATGACCCAGAATATTGACATGATGTTATAGCGTTAGGCTTTACGCCCAGTCCAGCCTACATAAGCGCAAAGAACAGTCCAACCGGTCGGTTGAAATGTATATCGAGCCATTCTTCGGTTTCATCCGATTTTAACGAGGTCTCAACAGTTCTTTGGAAACCTTTGTTTTCTATATTCGTCATCTGTCATTATTGTTCTCAATATTTAACCAAACTTTGCTATGGCATTGGCTGCTTCTGTTTCTGCAGCGCGAAAGCTGGGCCAGTCATTGAAGTCGATAAGGAAGAAATCGCCCGCCGGAGTCACTATTGCATCTCCCCCGAACACCGGAGTGTTGAGCTTACGCGACAGTAATTCGGTAGTTACCTTAACCTCTCGACGTCGTATACATAATGGTGCGACTGACCATTAACTATTTCATTGCCGAACTTTGTTATTCCGTCGTCGCTAGCGATAGAATGTGCGAGAACCCTGTGTGCTCAACTCTGTAGAATTTAATCAAGTCGCCCTGCACATGTGCTCGTACAACGAAATTGTTTATTCCATGGGCTACGAAATCTTTCTTTTGCTTTCTCTAGTTCAATCTTGTTCGTACAATATTTCACATCTTCGGCTTGTTGTGTTGCAGCATCTCCTCGCTTTTATCCAATATCCGTCGTTGCCTCTTTTCCGAAGGAGTGAATAGCTGCATGCTTTCATTATTTCAGCCCATTTTACTTTCGCCGGCATGCCTCACGCCCGTGCCGAATTTAACAAATCTTTGCGCCATTATCTTCTTGTTGTTTCAACCAAGACATTGTACTCGGCAAACGTCCTCATGTTGAGAATCAGGTCGAATTGTTCAACAATTGGCTGCTTCCTCTTCGCTAGTCGTTCGGCTTTCAGACAATCTGCTTAACACATCAAGCATGATATCCCTTGTCTTTTCTGCACAGAGTTAGGTGAAAAGCGTTCATCGTCTTGCATCCGAGAATTCTCATTCCATACCTCCTTCACGAACAAACTCTTCGGCTCTCAAAATATCTTAGTATGGTCTATGTCGAACGCCTTAGAGAAAGGATAGCTTTCACGCAAAGTCTCCGTCTGTAATCAACGCCCGTTGGAAATTACGCATTTGCTTTCGCCTCTTTCAATACATTTCCGGAGAGTTTTCCAGCGTACGAGTCGTCAAACCATATATCCTACCGAAACATATTTTGCATCCTCCGAGGGCACAGTGTCATAAAAGCCGTTAACCGTCATATTGTCACCCGTGCCCACGTAAGTGGATTTCGTCGTCTACAAATTCCGTTACTCCCATCAATGCATCTACTCCGTCTGAAGCAGATTTAATAAAAGTATCTGCATAATCGGCAAACCATCTTCGAAACACAGTATCAACAGTTGTCGAGAAACAAAAGGCTCACCCTGTCATATTCTTACTTAGTTCGTAAAGGCTATGCATCGAGCTGTGAGTCGACCTCACGATTGTTCGCACCATTGTCGACGATTCTTTTAAAAGATATTGATGTACCGGACCTCATTTGTTCAGTTACAGATAACAAGAAATTCGGTTGCATTTGTTCCGCTTAAAAATCCCATTAGTCTGCCGAGCAATGCTTCTCCGCCAATCTTCACAAGCGGTTTCGGCCCACGACGCCTTCGTATTGACGCGAACCCTCGCCCGCTGCTATATGACATATTTCATTCCCGTTCGATTGCGTAATAGAGGAGACCTTTTTCCGTAGACCAACTCTCAGCGAGTGGCAAGTACGTAAGAATTCTGTAAGACAAATCCTCATCTCTAAAAGGTTCTCTTTTTCACGGTATTTGGTAGTTAGTAAGGATAAACCTCCCATAACTCTAGAGTCAACTCTAAATAGAACCAATATACATCTCTAAAGCGTACAGAAATGTATCTCCATACGTATCAAACGGCAATTACTCCCGTATTAGCATGCGATTACATCCGTATCTCCTAGAAATTAAATACGTATTCCAGAGCGATTGCTCCCGTACCCACTTCTATTTATATACGGAGCCCATTCTATTTACTCCGGAGTCCATTCTATTTATATACGTACTCTCATTGTTTTCTTAACCGAGAAATTGAATTATCATCACGTGAAAAATTAGTTTCATCATGATGATACAAACGTTTCATCTGTGATGAAAAATTTGTGTTATCACTATGATAATTCAATTCCTCCGGTATGTTCTATGACTATAACCTCCTAATATAAATAGAAGGGAGTATGTATATAAATAGAATGGAATACGTATGTACTCTAGAGGATAGGACGTAATTTGTAGACGGAATAGATACACGTGGACTCGGGAGTAGTTGGAAAGAGCTCGAGTAATTTCCAGGATCTG
>BNJS01001949.1_pt1:45000-88203 | contig 88203 bp, 72 predicted proteins | sample 8540461 | NCBI WGS metagenome assembly BNJS01 (sample SAMD00202454, study PRJDB9452) | human saliva metagenome | isolation source: human saliva | place: Japan
TGTTACCCGGACTTCAACCTAGGGCAAGTGTAGATCACTTGGTTTCGCGTCTACCTCATCTGACTTAACGCCCTATTAAGGCTCGCTTTCACTATGGCTACGGAGCTGAACTCCCAAACCTTGCCAGACACGGTAACTCGTAGGTTCATTATGCAAAAGGCACGCCGTCACATATAAAAATATGCTCCGACCGCTTGTAGGCGAATGGTTTCAGGAACTATTTCCTCCCCTCATTGGGGTACTTTTTCACCTTTCCCTCACGGTACTTGTTCACTATCGGTCTCACAGGAGTATTTAGCCTTACCGGATGGGCCCGGCAGATTCGCGCAGAATTACACGTGTTCCGCGTTACTCAGGATACCGCTATGCCTTTGCGCGATTTCGAATACGGGATTATCACCCTCTATGATTCGTCTTTCCAAAACGATTCTTCTAACGCTTAAAGTGCAATCACGCGGTCCTACAACCCCCTAACATGCAATAAATACATGATAGGTTTGGGCTAATCCCCGGTCGCTCGCCACTACTGGGGAATCATTAAATTATTTTTTCCTCCGAGGTACTAAGATGTTTCAGTTCCCTCGGTTTGCCCTCGTTATAAATATATAACGATGACCGCTAAAAACGGCCGGGTTGTCCCATTCGAAATCCACGGGTCAAAGGATATTTGCACCTTACTGTGGCTTATCGCAGCTTATCACGTCCTTCATCGCCTCTGTGAGCCTAGGCATCCACCATACGCCCTTAATTACTTTCATATATTCCTATACCTAAAAGATATAAAAACGAATACTCAGACTTTCAGAATATAAATAATAACATCGCATCAAAAATTACCATAAAATGGAACCTCGGATGCAACGAAATATCATTCTGGGAAATCTATCTATTGCTATCTTGCTTGTGTCAATATGTCAAAAGAACGAAGAGATAAATAATATCAAACAATAAATAATAAAAATTATAAATAGTCAATATCATAACTCAATGTGGAGAATAACGGATTCGAACCGTTGACCCCTGCTTGCAAAGCAGGTGCTCTAGCCAACTGAGCTAATCCCCTTAATCATAGTAGAATGTAAATATTAGCATTGTCTCTAAAAATATGTAGTCCCAGGCAGACTTGAACTGCCGACCTCCACATTATCAGTGTGGCGCTCTAACCAACTGAGCTTATAGGACTAGAGTCATAAAGTCTGCAATGGACTTCTATCTATATTCGATTATTTTAAACAGATCGGTAAGTACAAGAAAGAGACATAACCATTAATATCATATCTGAACATATAATTCAAATACAAATAAGCTCTATTACCACCAATATCGAAATAGGATAAACTTTCTCCAGAAAGGAGGTGTTCCAGCCGCACCTTCCGGTACGGCTACCTTGTTACGACTTAGCCCCAATCACCGGTTTTGCCCTAGGCCGACCCTTGCGGTCACGGACTTCAGGCGACCCCGGCTTTCATGGCTTGACGGGCGGGTGTACAAGGCCCGGGAACGTATTCACCGCGCCATGGCTGATGCGCGATTACTAGCGAATCCAGCTTCGTGGGGTCGGGTTGCAGACCCCAGTCCGAACTGAGACGCACTTTGAAGATTAGATCTCATTTGCATGAAACCAACATTCTGTATGCGCCATTGTAACACGTGTAGCCCTCGGACGTAAGGGCCGTGCTGATTTGACGTCATCCCAACCTTCCTCACACCTTGCGGTGGCAGTATCTCCAGAGTGCCCGGCATTACCCGATGGCAACTAAAAAAAGGGGTTGCGCTCGTTATGGCACTTAAGCCGACACCTCACGGCACGAGCTGACGACAACCATGCAGCACCTCCACAGCTGCCCCGAAGGGCCTCATCATCTCTGTATCGTTCACCGGCAGTTCAAGCCCGGGTAAGGTTCCTCGCGTATCATCGAATTAAACCACATGTTCCTCCGCTTGTGCGGGGCCCCCGTCAATTCCTTTTGAGTTTCACCGTTGCCGGCGTACTCCCCAGGTGGGATGCTTAACGCTTTCGCTAAGCCACTGAACAAAAAAGGCCAACAGCGAGCATCCATCGTTTACTGTGCGGACTACCAGGGTATCTAATCCTGTTCGATACCCGCACCTTCGAGCTTAAGCGTCAGTTGTGCTCTCGTAAGCTGCCTTCGCAATCGGAGTTCTTCGTGATATCTAAGCATTTCACCGCTACACCACGAATTCCGCCTACGTCGCGCACACTCAAGAATACCAGTTCGCGCTGCAGTGCAGATGTTGAGCAACTACATTTCACAACACGCTTAATATTCAGCCTACGCTCCCTTTAAACCCAATAAATCCGGATAACGCCCGAACCTTCCGTATTACCGCGGCTGCTGGCACGGAATTAGCCGGTCCTTATTCATGTGGTACATGCAATTAACTACACGTAAATCACTTTATTCCCGCATAAAAGCAGTTTACAACCCATAGGGCCGTCATCCTGCACGCTACTTGGCTGGTTCAGACTCTCGTCCATTGACCAATATTCCTCACTGCTGCCTCCTGTAGGAGTTTGGACCGTGTCTCAGTTCCAATGTGGGGACCTTCCTCGCAGAACCCCTACCGATCGTGAGGCTAGGGTGGGCTGTTACCCGCCTACTACCTAATCGGACGCATCCCTAACCATAACCGATAAATCTTTCGTCTCAAATATGAGGCCATAAATAGACAACATAGAGTATTAGACCGCCTTTCGACTGGATTATCCCTCAGTTATGGGAAAGTTGGATACGCGATACTCACCCGTGCTTGTCGCCATCAATTATTGCAAGCAATAATTATGCTGCCCCTCGACTTGCATGTGTTAAGCCTGTAGCTAGCGTTCATCCTGAAGCCAGGATCAAACTCTCCATTGTAAAATATCTAAATGAATAAAGTACATAATATATAACCATGTACCTAAAATCTGCCTGTCTTAGAACGAATATCCAAAAAAATATTAGAAGTATAAAAAACTCATATCTATAAAAAAATATAGATAAATCAACGGTTTGACTCTTTTATACACCTATACAATGCTGCAAATGTAACTTAGTACTACTTTCTGTCTATATCTTAAAAACTAATCAAAGAACACTGCTCTGTCTCAAAAACACCGCCGTTAAGCGGAAAAGCGAGTGCAAAAGATAAAAACGCAAAAAGAAATAAACAAAAAAATAAAAACAAAAATGAACCTGATAAAGATTACAAAATAGAATATTGATATAAATCAAGAAAAAGAAAAACTGAAAAAGGTTGAAGTATTACCATCTGATAAAACTTAAAGTACCCTCTCTTATTTTCTAGCTCGTTTTACCTCATCTCGTGAAAAGTTTTTCTTAATCCAGAATCCGTCTGAAGTCGTTTGCTGCTGATAACGATTTCAGGCGGATTGAAAAACTCTGCACAAGATATGCCTAGCAGTCAGACTGTAAGATCGGGCAAGTCTTAGGATATAATGTGTAATCAAGAGTTGAACATTTTTATAGATTATAGAGCCCACTTTAATCAATGTAGAACTTTAGTCGGTAGAGGGATGTTGTTCATACCTTTGGTTATTAATATTCCAGAGGCATTGTAGACCATCAACGGGCTCTGAAGATTTATTGACGTGCAAAACACCTTGCTGGATGAATATTCCAGAATTTGTGACTGAACGATTCATCTGATGTAGGAGTTTCATCCAAAATGAACCTTCTAGATCTCGTTACTGATTTTCCTGTCGGCATGGCTTGATACGGTGAAAGCGTATCTCCTTTCGAGCAAGGTCAGTTGTAGAGATATAGCAAGTGGTTGCCGCTGGATCTTTTCACGAAATTATTGTCGGAATAGTTCACAGCAACTCTCCTGTCCGACCTAAGGTTGCTGCCACACGCGTAAATCATCGAGAAGGCAATAGAGTGCTTGTTGATTACCTGCGTCCAATCCCGCATGAATAATATGTCTGCTGTGTCGCATTCCACCTTCGAGCGTAAACTCGTGTTCTGTCCACTGGGTTGTCACATCTATAGTGTCAGCGTCTAGAACTTCGTTTGGTATCACGTCAATATCTGAGTTGCACGGCAGTTTTGCTCGTGCATCGCCTTTAATTTTAAATTTGATATGCACCTTTCCATCACCATTTCGCAAATCAAGTACCGGCGAGATGATGCTCCCATTAGCCATTATCTTATACCATGCATTGTTTATTCCCAAAACACCCTTTGCAAACACACCATTCATTGTTTTCCATCCACATCGATTGGGTATTTTGAGCTCATTGAATCAAATCCGCCTTGGGTTGTTCCGTTATCATCGGGGTCGTCTACAGTGTTTTCCGATTCGATAAAGCTAAAGTCTGTGTTGAGTAAATCGAAAGTTTCCTCCTGTTTCTGCCGTTAAAGTTACGTAGGCTTTTCACGAGATATCCTTCAACGTCAGAAACAGCTTCTGCCAATTGGCGTTGAATCCGTATTCGCTCACGCTACTTGCGGCTTGTGGTACTGGCAATCGAGGGTAGGATCGATTATGTATTGGGCCGCAACATTGTTGAATACAGTCCGACGGCTGTGCCATGAATAGTTTAGCTTTCTCATACTTCGTAAGTTTTGAAGAGTTAAGAGATGCCCGCAGCAGCAACTGAGCATCCAGATTTATTTTATAATTATTTTCCTGAGGGATGATGTATTGTCTTCATAGACAGCTTTGACTATATATAACCCTTTTTCAGATGACCGATATTAATACTTCAGCACCATGTTTAATATCTACACTCGCGCCACTCATGGAGAATAGAACAATGTAGCTAACAGCTTTATCGGTAAGTGTTTCCAATCGTTCTGAAGATGTTATTCTGAATAGTGGTTCAGAAATACCTTCAAGCAGAGAAATTCCTGTCGGGTCGATAGAATTGAGAAATCAGGAATTTTGAGGAGTGAAACCAGTGGATCGTTGGAGGTTACTTAAGACGAGCCTCGGAAGTTATTTTGCAGTCCGTTCGTGGCAAGGTGCAATTTGATGTTTTTGATTGTCTAGGGGCGATAACAAATTCGTCATTATCTACGCTTAGCCAGCTTAGGGCAGATGTTCGTCGACCCGGTAATATTACCTCGAATAAGCAGATTTCATTTGTTCCAAGATCGGCCAACGACCACCAATAAGGACTTTTCTCAACGCTTATTTTGTCGCCGAAGCCTATCGTTGCTGGACCTCTCATCCCTATCAGATAATTTATTCCTTTACAGCCTTCGAAAGCTACACCAATCCACATATCTTCACCTGAAAATATGCACGGGATTGTCGAGCACAATATGATTCCGCATGAATGCTTTGGCGTGAATTGCTGTCTTAGTAACTCCTCACCGCTGATATTTTGCGTTTGCCCTTTCCATACTACAACGAACGATTTCCGTGCAGGCGACGTAATATAAACATCGATGCTAGAAAGCATCATTCCGTCAATTCCGCCAACATTCTGCCAGGGAACGATTGTGCAAAAAGGAAACATAGACATTGTCGGAACCCACATTACTATTATAAGTACCGGCATAAGTTAGAGTAAAATCATTAGATTGTGTGATCGAGTTTTTGAACAAGTTTTTCAGATACTTGAATCCTAGGTTTTCTGCTGACGATAAATTCACAATAGCAGGAGCTTTTATAGACAGGTCTTGATGTCAGGCGAGAGAGGCAGATGAAAAATCTAGATTTATTTTTACCGCAAAGTTCTTTCTTCCCCCATCGTTTCTGATGGTGAGAGTTTGTTCGGTGCTTTCATTCACGTTCATAGAGAGACTAAATTTTTACTTCCAACCACCATTACAGGCGAATTTGATAGTCGCGCAACGGTTAGAGTGTAATCTTCTGTCTCACCATAGGTATGGGCACCGAACGATGGTACATCCTGATTACTCAGAATAATTCTCATGCATTTATCACCAGGTTCAGTGCAGATGTTTTCGGAATCTTTATATCGACAGTATTCTTAGAAACATATCCGATAAATTCTCCTTCATCGTCGAAGAGCCCGTTGTTGTTCCAATCCACCCACAGTTTCATGAAGTCGCCCTTACGTGTAACACGTTCTACGGTCATAGTGAGAGTTTCACCTGACTTGATTTCGGTTTTCATTCCAGTGAAGTCGGAATATTTGGACCAACCCGATTCATTGTCTATCGTTCCGACCTTTACCTTCTTTATATATTTAGACGAGCCTTCGAAATTACTGTGCGAATCGCATACACCGGCGAAATTGTTGGTAAAAGAACGAAATAGTTTGTTGAGCCAGCTGCTCATCGCCTAGCGTGATGTTTTTGAGCATGAAGTTATGCACGCCGTTAGTTGAACAATTCACTCTGTTTTTGAAAAGTGTATTTGTATGTATCTCCGCTAAATATTGTTGCATCAACACGCTCGGTGTAAAAGCAAGCGGTCGTTTTTCATAGAGTTCGAGGCATTGCATCTGAAATATTGCTTGTGCCATAGTTCCGCAATTCCACCTGAACCTTTTGGCGAACTTACCACGTTCAGTTGACGAAGGGCCCAGCATTCTGGAAAACTTCAATCCTTTCTGAGCTAGCGGTTCATTTTTGTTCGCCTAGGAAACAGTAGTTGAATCCACTCATTATACCATCTCGTTTGCTGTCCTTCTTTATCAAACGAGATAAGTCCGGATTCTGAACTTCAGAATCGTGAATCAAGGCGAAAGAACTTTTTGAGGATTATTGCCTCATGTCGACAGCACAAACACTTTCACGAGCTACTTTCCATTCTCACTTTTTCCTTCAAAATCTATTTTGAAGGCATAGATAAAAAGCCTTCGTCATGGCTCCTTTGGTTCCCCAGGTATGGCTGCGGTTTTCTGACCGATGATGTCTACTTCCTCACTGTAGACCTCTCATCGGATAGCCCGTTGGACCAATCTTCCAGAAGGCAACTTCTAGACGTACAGGCACCGTCATATTTCCATCCTCGTCGGCATGAAGTCTTTCTGTTTCGGCTCTGAATTGTTCGTTTGCAAAGAGCCCGAACACCCGAATACCACGAATCGACTATAGGAGTTATCCGAGAACATCTGATAGCATCTAGTTTTTCCTCCCACATAATCCGAGGTCGGAGCTGATTGATGCCTTTCATCCGGGCTTTGGATTGTAGGTTTCGGAGGAACCGTATTTGTGGGCGGGTGAGGTCGCCCGTCACCGATGACTGTGAAACGCCCGACATTTCTATATTGATTCTATGCGACACAGGATTATCGCCGGCAATTGCGCTGTCGGGGCATAGCAACGCAATTGCTGTGATGAATATAACTAGTTTCTTCCATACTGATAATTTCTATAGGAATTATAGTTTCAAGAAAACATACAACGCTGTGTAGCCGAAATTAATCGGCCACACAACGTATTGAATGGGCGAAGGCTCTGATGCCCATCGCCTTTAGGGTTAGGAATTTTGTTCGGGTTTGATAAGCGAGCCTGTAAGCCATCGGAGAATTATCCAGTCCGAACATTATATCAGTGACATATTCCTGCGGTAGAAGACGCATACGAAAATACCTCCACCAAAACCGATGATATTACAGCCCGAATCAAATTCTCGTCCACTGCCCGAAGCTGGCCACCATGCCGTGTTTCCTTCAAACGTATAAGTGGCACCACTCCAATCGTCTCTAGGAACGAAATTGGCAAGTGGTTCCTCCCAGTCGGAGGTTTGCAGGAACATGGACCCAGCCGGACTGGGGTCGTAGATCGGTCTTAACGCCGCCCCACAGTTTAAGGTTAATGGTGTTGTTCCAGTCGCACGATTTCTTATCACAGAAGAATACTGTTGGGCGTGCGATAGCTTCATCTATCTCTACAGCATGATATTCGAATTTCCATTCCAATCCATATGTCGGATTCATTATTGTCCATTTACGCGACTCAGTGAAGGCATCCTCTTTTGCCATTCCGTTTCTTCTGTATCCGCTGAAGAACGAAACACCGGCCCCATTGCCATAACAGGCCCCACGTCTTTTTTTCCGTCGGCTTCGTTAGCGCTAAGTGCTCCTAGATTACGATCCATAAATATTTTGCTATTCGAATATTTCATTGTCTTAGGTACTTCCGTGCACCAGATGTGCCACACCCAGACAATTTTTCCAGCGTTATCAAAGCAGCCAGAACAATGCTGCCTCGCTCACCGGTAGCATCGATTTGTACGCGTTACCATCATACTTTCACATACGTAATCAATTTCTGCTCGTTACTTTCGCCCACTTTCGTTGCCCATATCCAGTCGACCTTGGCAATATTTTCAATTGGCTTTCCACTCACATGCAGCGGAACGAAGCTATATTTCCTGCTTCGGGTATGATATAACAGTTAGCTCCCTCGCCCATGGTCTTTATAAGCTGATTTGAGAGTTTTGAAATCTGTCCGATATACTTTATCTGCTATGAGATTTTGTAGTAGACAACAACAGCCGTATACTCAGTGTTATCCACTGCTGCGTATCGGGCGAGAATGTTTTCGACCTCGTAATGAGCTTCTCGCTTATTTTCGTATTGTCGGGCACAATCAGCTTTGTAATCTCGATCGTCGTTCAGTCCCCTGCAACGAAGCCGAGCGGAACAGTCCATAGCATAGGTTGCCTTTTTCGTTTGACGGAACGATAGCAACATCGGCGCTGTTTGTGTGATATTAGATACGTTGATTTTTAAACCAACCCGGAACTTCCCGGCTCAACTTCAGGGCGAATTATTTCGCCACAACTCATCAACAACTCAGTCCTAGAGCTCAAACCTAGGACATGGAAGAAAAGTTTTGTAATTCTTCATAAAGCTAAATCTATTTGATCGGTTAGTAGACCTTATCACTTGCAAGTAGATTGTTATGGTCTGATGCGTTTGCTCACAATGAAAACGTCGCTATAGGCGATACTTCCTTTGGTTCCAAATCGACTATACCCGAAAAACAGTTTTTCTTACATTATTTCGCCCTCGAACTTCAGCGTATAAGTGCAGAAACAGCGCAAAGAAGAACAAAATATGATATATATTCTTGTCTCACTCCCGGATTATCCTCGGTCATATGTCCCTACATTAGGGCTAACACCCATACTATAAGAGTATAGTACACCTTTGACGAAGAGTATTTAATACCCTTAGTGAAAAATATTCATTTGTAATACTTTGCTGTAAAAATCTCTAATGACCGATTTGGGTTAAACCTAACTCATGTAAGACACTTGATAAAAACAGGCCTCCCCACATAATGATTCTGTAAACAAAAAGGGCTGACCCTTTAACAAGAGCCAGCCCCTAAAATCTTTTCTGAATTAAATTTAATTGAGCTTTTCTTTAGAAGAACAGATAGCGATGGTCAACAACGTTAGCCTTCAGCACTAAATCCTGCATAAAATTGCCCTCACATATTGCATGTTCTGTTGAGCACATTGTTGCATCTGCTGCATCCGTTATACTTCGAGCCGGCGCGCATATCTTCGTTACCCGGAACATATAAACCCAGCATTGCCTTTCACTCGGATGCTTTCGAGAAAGCTCCAACAGATGTTGCAGCAACGGCTCCTCGAAAGAGCGGGCTCCACGGCCCTGTAGCCTGGAATAAAGGCGGGCGACGAGAAAGTTATCTGGCCAACGGTGCTCACCTGAGCGCCTTTCGCTGTTGCAGCCGAAATACTGCTAACTCCTTTGAGTTTAGCCGCGAGGCGGTCGGACCTTTTATCTCTTCATAACTTCGCGCTTCAAGATATCCTTAACCTCGGGGTCGTTCCAGTCGCGGAAACCTTGCGGATGAATGCCCGTAAGCGCACAACCATCAAAATGATCGTTATCGCCACACTCCCAAAGTTGTAGACACATCGCCCTGCTTTAGCATCGAATATCCATTTCAAAGCATCGCGAGTTGCATGAACATCGGCAACATAATGTGCCGAGGTTGCAACGTTTTTGAGTTCCTGAACCTTGTAGCCATATTTTTACTGTTGCGTTCGATGTCGGCAGCGATGGACCTTTGCAACAAAAACTCGGCGAACTTGTTGTATGCTGCACTCGGGTGTCTTTTCGAGAAATCGATGGTTTCTCTTATGATTGCTGCCGTTGTCTTGGTTGTCATTGCCTTGCAGGGTCAAGAACCTGCAGAATCACATTCCCTGGGTTAGAGCAATGTTTTGGGTTGCGTTAACTGCTCCGTTGAGAACTGCTTTCGATGTACTGACGATTGTCCTGACTCATGCTTGGGGCCTGTCCCGTACTGCTGACCAGTGAACCATATTTTTCGCCCGTCTGGCCATATCGCTTTAGCTATGATCCTCGAAATGTAGCTCCGCCATCGAGTGCCTCTCTGAATCGAATCGGCCCTTGGCACGAGCCGCATCGGTAGTGTTGGCAACAACCCTGTATTTGTCTCGAACTGAACTGAATCTGGGAGCTCGGCTTTTGCCATGATACGCATAATATTCAGCGTGTTGTCTTGTGTATTTTCAACAACTCCGGTGGTACCAACGGGCAGAGAATCTATCTTCGATGAAATGTCTGAATAAGCCTGATAGGCCTTGCATACTAACCGGCAAGCCGAGATAAGGAATCATACCTGCGTCTTGCCACTAACCCGTGCAGGGTCGGTAGCCGTAGCCACTGTTGCTGAAGGGTGTTCATTTCTTAGAAATAGCGTTGCGGTCGGCTTTTGCTGGCTTTGATTTGGAAGTCTACATATTTGATGTCGCGTGTTTCGGCCGACTGGCGGAAAGCTAATTTCTATTTCATCGTATTAGCTTTTGAGCTCTTCTGTCGGTGCAATCTTCACCTCATCGTCTTTTATGGAGTTATATGCCAAAGAAGCAAGCTGAATCTGTGCTCTTCGTTCTCATCCTTAAAGGCCATCTTAGCTTCGGCTTTTATTCGAGAGAACGCAGCTAGCCAACAATGCCTGATATTTCTGTCCGAGCAACTGCGAACGCAAGTTCTTTTTCCACAAAAAGCCACATAGTTGTAAAGCGGTTGCATCTGCTCGGCCTGTTGTGGATTAGTGGTTTGGGCTATAAGCATCGAGGAACTGCTTCAATGAGTCTCACGTCAGCGTCGTGTTTGCTGATTCACAAAGGTGTCTGGGCCAACAACTGACCAGTTCCTTCTGTTCAGCACCTGTTTGCAAACTCTTGTTCTGTAACTGTAAGTCCCACTTTCTTGGCGTCATTTTCGGAGAACTTTGCTACTTATGAGTTGTGCCAAACCCGCCTTTTCACCCTGCTGAGTCTCCTCCGAAAGATTATCGCGTTGCATGGTAAACTTGATTGCATCTGATATTCAGTTACCAGTTTCTGAAAATCCTGCACATTGATTTTTCGCCCAGAACCTCGCTCCACCTGCTGTCTGGCCTCACCTTTGATGCCATTACATGAGCGGAAAAGTTTCTTCGTCAATAAAAGCAAACAGGGCCAAACCGATAATAATAATCAGTAGGAGCCCCTGCTTCTGATTTTTCCTAATACCGCCATTTTGTTGTTTTTATTTATGTTTTATGTGTTTTTATGCGTCTATTGGTGCACAAAAATAATAAGAAAAGATAACCGCCGTAACATTCCTTTGATAAATCGCCCAGCACAAGCCTGTTTCAGGCACACTCACAGCTCTTCCATGTAATAGACTCAGACCTCCGTTTTAATGAAATATTAAAAACCAAACAGTTTCAAAGCTGCGGACTTCCGCAAGAGCAAAAACCAAAGTAGTTTCAGCGTTGCGGAACTTCCGCGAGAGCAAAACCAAATAGTTTCAACGCTGTGGAACTTTCCGCGAGGGCAAAACCAAATAGTTTTCAACGGCTGCGGAACTTCCGCAAGAGTAAAATCCAAACAGTTTCAACGCTGTGAACTTCCGCGAGGGTAAAACCAAATAGCTCAAGCGTTGCGGAACTTCCATGAGAGCAAAACAAAACAGTTTTCAACGCTGGTGGAACTCTCCGCGAGAGCAAAACCAAATAGTTTCAGCGCTTACATCGAATTACTCTAGATTTAACATGACACAACATCTCCTCACCATTATATATATATCTTATTTTCATTGCAGACAACCTATGGTAACCTTCACATTGTCTTGCATCGTATACAAATAAGGTATTGGGTATAGTTATCTCGAGGGGCAGAAGGATAATTTTGTATACTCTATTTTTATATACTTTGCGCAATTAATTTTAATTCAAAAAGAAATTATGTATAGACTAAAAACGCTACTTCTAAGAGGCAACATGTAAAAGGAAAGAGATTTAAATTAGTTGATTTCATCTTATGATAGTATATTAGCAGCAGCTACTCTATACTCTGTGTGGTGGAAAATCAAAACAATGGGCTACCTACCCCTGGCAATTCCGGTGATGCTACATTCTTCAGTTTCTATAAAGGAGAACTTTCAAAGAACCCTTTTAAAGAATCTAAATAACATTCAGGTCGGAGATACCTTTGCGATATGATATAGATTTAAAAGACTTAAATAATGAATCCAATATCCATTACTCTATTGATTTTACATAGTAAAGATGGAGAATTTCATAGACGATGCATAGGAAAAAGATTATCGTGTGTTCATTTTCAGACGAGACTCTTTGATAAAAACATCTTCTGCTAATCCTAATTTCCTTAAGGAGAATGAGGAATGGATGAAAAGATGAGAAATTGGACAATCTCTAGTAGATCTTCCTAAATAAAGAATATGACATATTTATTATACCAATTCAACCTGGGACTTTCCAGCTCTCTATACTTTTCTGAAAGCTGAGAGGTAAAGAAAGTAGCTCACGGAAACCGTTAACAAAACAAATAAAAATCAATTGTGTTCATTTATCTGCATGGTATAAATCTATAAAAACAAGAGATGGAAGTGGAGGGCTTTTATAGGATTGGAAGCCACGTCGAACATCATAATGAATTTATTTTAAAAATAGATGATGAAGCAATGAGAAAGATAAATTTAGCGTCTATACCTACATAGAAGTCAAGAATATACGTTGATGTATAATGGAAAACGGTATGATGACGAAAGTTTGTTTCGACAGGAGATACGCTTCTAGGGGAAACGACGAAAAAGCATGCCCCAGAAGTAACTGTAAGAGTAATAGAGGAAAAACTATACGACAGATGAAGGGCGAGACGAGGTAGTACTGAATTCTACAACATTCCTTTAGAACAAAAATAAATTATTTGAGATATGAATTAAGTGTTTAAATCTATACCGTCTTTTTATCTTCAATCTAGTAAAAGCTCAATCAAAATTGATTGAGCTTTTTACTGTGAAAACTCTACCTAGAATCTTTATATATGGAATATAGTAATCTGTGCGGGTTGAAATCATACTCAGGTAACAGTGACTCAAAGAAGATGTTAAACTCGAAAGTTCGGGATATTCTGACGGGCTATTTGGAAATTTATAATCATCGAAAGACAAGCGAGCTGATTTGCCATCCTTGATGCCGTTTACGACATGAAAGGGCATTTCTCCATTGACGAGTTGAAAGACAAACTCGAGGGGGAAAAACTTCCATGTTTCAAGCGCAACCTCACAACACGATGCGCCCTTTATTGAAATCGACTGGTGAGACACAGATTCATCGGGCAAACATATGAAGGGAGCTGCCAACAACGACATGCACGTGCACCAAAATTTTGCACCGTGGAAAGGTGTAGATATCGATCGCCCGAGATAGCCGGTGTCATCAACGAGGCTAAATTGTCTAAGTTCAGAAAGGATGGATTCTCACTATATATATATGGAATTCGCGCACGCCGCCGCTCAACTTATCGAGGCAACGTAACAAGATTAAACAACAGAAACAGCAAATGGAAAAGGAAAAGCTGATGTATTGGTTAGGTTCCAATGAAGGACAAGAGATGAAAAGTGGTCGACGCTCACACCGGCCTCACGACGCTGTAGCACGGTTTCAGGGCGGTCCGAACGCCGGTCACACACTTGAATTCGAGGGACAGAAATACGTTCACGCTCCATTCCTTCGGCATATTTCAGGGAGGAAAACAAACATCATCGGCAATGGCGTTGTGCTGGCGCCCGATGACCCAGCGAATGAAGCCCGCGAGCTCGAGAAAAGCGGCCATCCACTCAAGCAGCGGCTCAAAATATCGAAGAAAGCTCATCTCATCATGCCCACCATAGGCTTTCTCGACCACGCCAACGAAGCGGCAAAAAGGAAAGAATACAGTGGGAACGACGGGAAAAGGGAAATCGGTCCAATCTTTACACGAGACAAAATCAGTAGGAATGCCTACGAGCGGGCGATATTCTGGAGAATTTTCGACTGCAAATACGCAGCTTGTAAAGCTGCCATATGTAATATGCTCTGCAAAGCCTTAGGTTGGAAATCGATTTCAGCTCGCCTCGAAGAATCCGAACGCATTTGGATGGAAGGCGTGGAATACATGAAAGAGTTTGAGTTCGTTGACCTGAGCACGAAAATAAAACCACCCTCATCGCCCAGCAAAAAGCATCCTTTGCGAAGGCGCACAGGCACTATGCTCGACGTCGATTTCGGCTTCATATCCATTCGTAACCTCATCGAACACCGTAAGTGCCGGAGCCCTGCACCCGGTCTGGGTATCGCCCCGAACAGAATAAGCAACGTGCTCGGAATAATGAAAGCCCACAGGCCACGCGTAGGTGCCGGTCCGTTTCCCACCGAACTGTTCGATGAAACAGGCAAACAAGCCGGCAACTGGCACGAATATGCGGCGCCGTAAACCGGACGCGAACGCCGATGCGGATGGCTCGACCTTGTTCAGCTGGAAATATTCGGTAATGATTAACGGCTGACCAGCCTCATCATGATGAAAAAGCGACGTGCTCGATCGGCTTCTGACATCGAAAAGCATGCATAGCTATCGCTCACCGAATGGCGATACTACCGACCATCTGCCATATTCAATAGACAACGTGGAGCCCATCTTACAAAGAGTTCCCCGGCTGGTTTCACCGATATGACCGACTTCACCAAACGAAGAACAATTCCTCACAAGCATCTTTATGGAATTATGTTGAGTTCATCGAGCACTTCTATGTGAATCAAGATAATATCCTCGGCCCAGACCGCCGGCAAACCATCATCAGAAAATAAAACACAATGGTAAACAAACCATCAATACCAAAGGCACGCGCGATTTCGACCAACCGAAATGGCCAAACGCAACTCATCTCTCGAAAACAATCAGAAGCGTCTATGCCTCTACTGGCTATCAGCAAATAGAAACCCCAGCAATGGGAAACCCTCCAAACACTCTACGGGAAAAATATGGCGAGGAGGGCGACCGACCGCTGGTCTCAAAAACCTTAACCTGGGCGACTACTTCAAACCATAACCGACCAGTAACTCAACGAGCGCAATACGCTGAAACTCCAAACAAAAACTCTGCGAAAAGCTGGATTGCGATACGACTCACCGTGCCATTCGCACGCTACTGCAGTAATGCACCGCGACGAACTGCAACTACCCTTAAACGCTATCATCCCAGCCCGTATGGCGGGCCGACCGTCCGCAAAAAGGCTGCTACCGTGAGTTCTATCAGTGCGACGCCGATGTGATAGGCTCAGAACTCTTGCTCAACGAAGTGGAATTGATGCAAATAATCGATACCGTATCCACACGATTCGGAATCAGAGTCGTAATCAAGATTAACAACCGGAAAATCTCACCGGAATAGCTGAAACCATTGGCGAAGCCGATAAAAATAATAACCATCACAACCGCAATCGACAAGCTCTGATCGGGAAAAGAAAAGGTAAAACGAAGAACTTTCGCAAAACGGACTCTCCAACGAAGCTATAAAACCGTCTTCGACCAATCATCGAACTCCAAGGCTCGAACAACCAAAAGTGCTCAATACTATCGCCAGCGTACTAGCCGAAAGCGAAACCGGCAGGCGTAGACGAAACACAATTCATACTCCACGCTAGAAAACACCGATTTGAAGAACGAAACTAACTCGACCTCACCCCTAGCCCGCGGACCGAACTACTACACCGGCGCCATCTTTTGGAAGTAAAAGCCATCGACACCGAAATAGGGCTCCATAACCGGCGGCGGACGATATGACAACTTCATCGAATCTTTTGAATGCCTGAATCATCAGGCGTCGGAATAAGTTTCGAGCCGACAGAACTCACGACGCTTTCTAAACACCTCAACCTCTATCCCAACGACAGCGTGAGCGGCACTCCAGATACTCTTTCACCAACTTCGGAACCGATGAAACACTCTACATCATGCCCACTTCATCGCCACCTCCGTCAGTTAGCCGGCATACGCACAGAACCTCATCCCGACGCATCGAAAATGAAAAAGCAAAATGACCTATGCCAACGCCAAACAAATTCCATCTGTAGCCATAGCCGGAGCGACGACGATAAAAACGGGCGAAATAACCTTGACAAAACATGCTCACCGGAGAACAAACAACACTTCCACCCTATTGCTCTCAACTTTGCAAAAACACCTATCTAGTTCGGCGTATTCTAGACAGGTGGTCGGCACATCGTAGCAAAACATAAAACCATCCCCCACTCCAAATCGAATCAGGGGCTTTAAGGGCTGCACGCATCCATCTATGGCGCAGGCCCTTTTTAGATTAATCACCATCGTCGCAGGCGTTTTGCGAACTGCAGGACTTTTATGCTGTCGCGAACGATTTTGTAATCTTACAAAAGCAACATTACTCATCGTCGCGGACGTTTTGCAACTGCAAAAACGGTCTACCGTTGTCGGGAACGTTTTGTAATCTATAAAAGCGATATTACTGATCGTCGAGTGACGTTTTGGTAAATTGCAAAACGGCTTCTTTACCGTTGTCGTGAACGGATTTGTAATCTCACAAAAGCGATATTACCATCGTCAGTATTTTGCAAATTGCAAAACGGCTTTTACCGTTGTCGCGAACGATTTGTAATCTCGTCAGCGATATTACCATCGCTCGCGGACGTTTTGCAATTGCAGAAGGGCTTTTTACCGTCGTCGCGAACGTTTTGTAATCTGCATAAAAGCGATATTAACATCGTCGTGGGACGTTTTGCAAATTGCAAAAGGACTTTTTACCGGCGTCGCGAAAGATTTGTAAATCTTTACAAAAGGATATTTGTCTGATAGTAGAGCATTCCGGCATGAGAGTACTTGAACCAGGAGTGATTAGGTCAATTACTGCGTTGAAACCAGTAATCATCGCCATGGCCGGCGTCGGCAACCCTGAATGAATTCAACAGGAGTATTGAGTTTCACAAGAGCCTGTATAGATGAATACTTTGGAAACGCGACACCATCATATCGTGAGTACCGTGCATGATGAGCGAATGGGGTAAACCAGCATTTTCAGATGCCCCTATAGGATCGCCCAACGAGCACGCCCAAGGTCGTCGATATCGTAACTGGGACTCGGCCGTGGTGATACCATTACAACAGAGCCCGGCAGCACTGGGTGAGCGACGTGAAAAGATTGGTATTTTCGGTGGAAAACCCTCATCGACCGATGCTAGGTCAGATGGGCCAAAATATATCGCAACAGGCTTGCGTTGCTGATGATCCTTCGAGAAAAATCGCTTTCATCAAATTCTCTTTTCGTCTGCGTCATTGTGACTAATCGTGAAGATAACCTCCGGGCCGAGTTACCCATCACCCCGATGCGTTCTTTATCTATTCCGAATTGCTTAGCATGTGCGCGAAGGTAGCGCACGGCTGTCTTCCATCAATTAGGATGGCGGGGAATGGGTGAGGAATAGCACGATATTCAACAGCGGCAACAACAAACCCTTCTAGGGCTAATCGCATTTGTCGACCGATTTTCCGTAGTCGATGTTGTGAATCCTCCAGGAAAATATATAACACATGGTTTCGGTTCCGACGTGTTGGGTACAAATAATGTCATGTGAGTGGAGACATTGTGGAAGTGTTAGTGAATAGACTACTCTGTCAGTAATGGTATCGATCGTGGATCGGTTATTTTCGACCTTTACAGTCGACGTCCGGCTTGTGGTGCAACAAGGTCGGCATGGGTTTTATCCTGATTTGATTTGTTCATTTTTATTGAGAAGATTTAATCACGGATATCACGTGTATATTTTTTCCTTCACGTCGTCGAGCAAAGAGTCGTATCTGTTTGCACAATAGCTTGGCATTTCTGCTTGAAAAATGTCGAGGTTATTTTGTTACCGGCTACCAAAGAATGTAGAGTTGTCGGGAAGCGTCGGTCTGTAGATGACTACTTGCGCACCTTTTAGCCTTTAATATGTTTCATTACCCCCTTGAATGGAACTTTTGTCTGAAAATTATCATTATCTCGATTTGCATAGTGAGACGATAGACCTGATGACACATTCTTTTCCTCATCAGATTATAGTCGCCCTGGATCGAAGTAATCATAGCCTGCTTTGCGTAGAACCTGATCGGCTATGAAATCCTTTACTGTTCTGTTGCTCTCAACCATGGCCTGAATGAGGTCTTTCCGGCACATCTGGCATAGTTTGCGAGGAGTTGCTTAGTATCTTCGGTAAACAACAACCACCATAACCGAACGATGGATTATTATAGAACGCCCCCACCTCGGGTCGAGACATACACCACGGATTGTGTTTGCTGTGTCTAGGCCTTTCACTTCCTGCATAGGTGTCAAGTTCGTTGAAATAGCTCACACGCAGGGCAAGATAGGCATTGGCAAACAACTTCACAGCTTCGGCTTCGGTTAGTCCCATAAAAAGCGTTGGCATATCGCGATCGATAGCGCCTGCTTGAGTAGACTGGCAAAATGACTGGCGGCTTGCTGAAGTCTCGGCATCGTTGTCTGGCCTACCTATTATTATCCTACTGCGTAAATTATCATAGAGCGCCTTGCTTTCACGCAGTAAATTCAGGGCAACTATTATATTGGGACATTATATTTCCGGCGAACACTCGGTATAGCCCACCGGAACTGTAGATTTGATGACCATTATTGCATCGGGATTCACTGCTGCACCATTTCTATTACTTCCTCGACGTGCGAAGTATCAAAATAGTTTCTAGCCGTATCGTAGTTAGTAGGTAGGTGCGATAACCACAAAGTCAGCGTAGCGATAGGCACATTCTGCATCGATAGTTGCAGTGAGTTGAAGCGGTTTATTTGCGATATATTCCTCAATATAATCATCCTGATATGTGAGCACGATTGTTTATGAGTTCCACCTTTTTCAGGAATCACATCGACAGCTGTCACAGGGTTATGCTGCTACAAGGTTGCTATGCTGAGTCCCACATAGCCTCGTTCCGGCAACTGCAATCTTTGTTTCGTTTTCCATAATTATTTCTAGAGTATCTTCGCAGCTACTTTTAGCTTCAGCTTGTGCTTTTCGTTGGCTTCGATGGCATTGGCCTTAAGCGATGATATTGCATTACTTTTCTTTCCGAATTTAGCTGCCATAGAATCAGCAGATAGAAACACCATCGTTCCGTCGTCGCCCAACCTTATTGTCGGGGACGGTTCTCTCTTTGTTCATCAATAGTGTCTTTGTAGATATATAACCAACCATTATATATATGCCAACCCGTGTAAACAGTTACTTTGGGATATTCCACTGGACTTTCGTCTTCCAGCGTGTTCGACTTAACAATGTAACCAACTGGAGAGGCTTGATGATAGCTCTTAGGTGGAATCCATTCACGCGGTACGAAGAGCGCTTCTTTTCATCGAATCAGTCATACTGGCCATTATCTCTCTTTCCGTTTTTGTTGCACTGGGTTTGCTTCGGAATCACCTGAAAAAGTCCACGTGCCTTTCATCTGCTCAAGGTCTATCACCATCGTTGCCTCATTTTTATTGTGAGGGTTTATGAGCAGTGCCAGTTCATCGCCAATCTGAATATCGCCAAAAACCTGATGATTTTTCTGTGCATTGACGATATTATATCTCACCGGATCGCCCTCGTTGGGTCAAGAAAAACAATCACAGAATCCGAACACCCATCGCATGCCAAAACCATAGATAGTTCGGTCGCCTGTTTTGCTTTGTTTCTATCGATAGCTCTCTGTCGCCGCTCGAAATGCGGTCATAACAAGCCATATAAAGGTTGAAAGCAAAAGCGTAATTATGAAAAACTTCTTCATTTTCTTTGATTTATTATGCGTGCAAAGGTAGCCTAAATAATCGAGAACAAAGGCGTCACAAGAGTTTTGAAAAATTTCTACTTTTGCACGCCAGGTTATATACAACATAATCCGTTATTTTAGAAAGCAAGAATTATTTAAAAATATGGGATCTGTTCAGTCTCATCTATCGAGACACGGCAGAGCCTGAAAGTTTTCAGCTACGCAAGGACCTCAATTGGTGCGCATAGCCCTATTTTCATTGAAATGGGTTGTTTCGGCACGTGTTGAGACTCAATGGTGGAGCTTTTCGAACAGGTTAACCTGCTAGCAGGAGAGAACCCAAACGATTCAGTTCGCGCTTATTGTGAAATTCCCGGCACAAAAGCCGGAATAAAAACTCACATGCTCGACCGCGGGTTGAACGCTTGCGAATGTATCCTGTGCCTGACGATGTTCGCGCAATGATGTATCGCGTGAAGCTACGCACAAGGAGTCGACATTCCCGCATTTTTCGACGGACTGAATGACATCCGCAACATTGCCCCCTCTATCAAAATGGGCAAAAGCAGTAGTGAAATGACTCCACAAGGAACACTTTGCATTACAACCTCACCCGTTCATACACGCTGGAATATTACAGTAAATTAGCTGATGAAGAAATCGCAGCCGAGCGAGAAGAAATTTGTTTAAAGGATATGGCTGAATCGCTTAAGCCGGCATTTTCTTTGGCCAGTTAACTAAAATGATAAAAGATAAACATCCTGATATCATCTCGAATATCACGGGCTTAGTTCCCGGTCCAGGTCTGTCAATGGCATCAATGCTCGAGGTTGCCAAAACGGAATTGACATCCTCGACGTGGCTATCGAACCGCTGTCAGCGGGGAAAGGTTCATCCCGACGTAATCTCCGTGCAAAAGTATGCTCAAAAACGCCGGCTTCGACGTGCCTGAAATAAATATGACGCCTCATATGAAGGCCCCGCGCACTCACACAAGAAATTATAGGATGAATGGTTAGGTTATTTCATCAATCCACAAACAAAAATCAAGAGTTCGCTATTACTTGACTGTGGACTTCCATAGTGGGAATGATGGGCTCAATGATGGCGCGACCTAGGTGGTATTCGAGCCTCTACTATCAACCTTCGTAAAAAGAAAGGCGAAGAAGAACTCAGCGTAGACGACATGCTCGTAAAACTATTCGACGAGGTAGCGCGTTTGGCCACGCGTAGGTTATCCACCACTCGTGACCCCATTCTCGCAATACACCAAGAATATCGCCCCTGATGAACCTTCTCTCACTATGGAACAGGGCAAAAGGACGATTCTGTTATGATGGACGACTCTATGGGAATGATTGGCGAAGCTGGAAAAGTACTCCGAGAGAATATGCCAAGAGCTCAAAGAGCTAGCTGCACAGAAAGCGACTACACCACCGACGCTGACCCGCATACACTCCTTTCCCAATGCCTCGACGACTTCGTAAGGAGATGGACGAAAATGGATGGGAAATACGGGCAGGATGAAGAAGAACTCTTCGAACTCGCCATGCATCCTGAGCAATATCGCAACTACAAGAGTGGCTGCTTTAAGCAAAAACTTCCTGTGCACGACCCTCAGGCAGCCAGAAGACGCCAAGCTCGGCGCCAAGATAAGTCCCGAAGAAGCAACTGCTTTCAAAACACGCCAAGGCCGATGCTATCGCAGTGCTGTAAAAGGACAAATATTTTGGGAATTCCGCTATGACGGAGAAATCTCAGCCATCGAGCCATAAGCATTGGCAAGGAATATAAAGCACCTGACACCTTCTTGTTGCTACATTCTCTCACCCCTGGGGTGACTTTGTCGACATTCCTGCCAACCTAGGGTGGTAAACTTGTTGGAAATAAACGCGAAAACAAGGTTCGAAAATCGGTCATGCGCGACGTGATAGCTTACATCGAGCGTCCACACGAAGCATACAACAAGTCTGGTTCACACCAATCTTTCTTTGAGGCGCACTGATTCATTACTTTTCGGAATGAATCGTGCTATGCTTAAATGAGAATCAAATAACATATAAATCAGTCATGTAAAGTCCCTTTGTAAACTCGTTGGATTTACATGGACCGAGAAACTGGGAGCCGTGGTCGAACCGGCACGGATTGCTCCACTGGTGTCTGCGACCAGCGCTGCTCACCGATTCCGCTATCTGCTTGTTTGAAATTTATGATGCAAAGGTATGTATAAAAAGGAAAAAGTAGGTATTGCACTATGAACCGTTTTACTTGCGCTTTACTTTCTATCTTTCTATTTACTCTCTTTTCACCCTTCATGCGGTTTTCATCGTTTCTTTGTACTGCTCAATCATTCGTAGCTCGTAAGTATTTATTCTTAAATCCTGAAATAGGGTAGCGCTGGAAGCGACCATTACTATGCGAATATCTGACTATCAGAGATTATTTCCGAAAGCGGGATGTATCAACTTTTATGTTTCTTTTCCTGATAAGCCCGAACCCATGGTGAGGGCTGGCGACCGTTGACGATAGCAGGAAAAATGCATATTCAGATTCTGCCCTTGAAGTCTATCTCGGGCGATGTCAGAGGAGGTCTCAAAGATGTCGTTACAGAAAACATGCAAGATGGCTTGTTTTTCCAGAATTGCCAGCGTAGGCCGAGGTTGAGATTGCCTGAACCGGGGAGATCATAGGTGGCTTGTTTTGCCTTTGCTGGCAAGTATCGGTCCGTCGACCGTGAGCTTATTGTGTCTCGACTTCTGCTTAGCATTACAACATTGTTTATCTCGTGCCATTCCGTAGAAGATGGCGCGATTAAACCGGGAATGTCGTGTAGAACTCATCGTTTTTCTCGCAGCATCCACACGCCTGTCAGGGTTAAACGGGAATCGAGCCATGCGCGACTTTATGTGCTAGCAACGGCCTGACACCTGCTTGCTGCTGAAAGCTGGAGCATGGGTTCGGAACATTATTGCCAACCGGTCTGGACGTTGATATGGAGTTTGCATAAAATAGTTGTCGATGAAGCGAACCATGCAATCGAATTCGATATTTGTTTTTCAGTACCCAAGCCAGCTGGTGTTTCTGGTAAGAGCTGGGCAGGGTTTTAGATATGGATTACCCAATACCTCTCGCCGTATCCGCCATTGCCATACACTGTGAAATCGTTCACTGCCCAGTATTCAGGATAGGCACGGTCGGTTGAAAAATTAATCAGCCATATATTGGTTTGGTTATGAACATACAGTTATGTTCAGCGGGATAAATGTTCCATTTGTGCCATTGCGCGAATGATGGTTATTCGGCGGATAGCGATGCGTCAAGAATCAGTTTATTTCGTCCAGTTCTTTCCAAAACCTGGCGGTAAGCATTAACCACATCTTCTTTCTGTCGGAGATAACCCACGTCAAATATTTTGATTAAGATAAGCCCGCCGACTGTTGGTTGACCGATTGTTTATGCCATGCGCCGTAGTTCAGCTCCAGTTGTCATCTGACGTTCTTGCGACAGTATAATATCGCCAAACATTTATCCGCTGGTCGTTATCTGCCAGGAGATTAAGATTTCCTGTAGGTATCAATACGCTATTAAGATTCTGCTCATCGGATCGTGTAATAAGCGGCCCGGCGCCAATTTTCATTCCGAAAGGGAATCTGATAATCCAGTCTTATGTTATGCGTGAAGTCAATTACGACATATGGTCAGCGTATTTTCGACGATGTTGCCGGTATAATCATTCGCTGCGGTCGCGATGATTATGTGGCTGATAGGGCTAATGAGAGTTTATGATTTTCGGTCAAAATCAAATTTCGCTCGGAGACGACACTATGTCGAACGACTTTGAAAGCTGAGTTTGATGATTCCTGATGTCGTGCACTGTCCCGTTGTTGTTGAGCGAGTGGTGAGAGTCTTCGTCGGTTACGCCATACATTCCTTTGCCATGACCATGTAGATACATCGCATCCAGCGAGAACTTCACCTTTTTATGATAATACATCGCCTCGTTCGCCAAACATGGCACTGTGCTTTTGATTGTAGGTCAGATTGATTTCTCCAGCTAAGAAGAGATTCTGAAGTTTTTCTTCAACCGGACGTTTGCGTATGAGAGCTCCGCGAACCTGCGTGCCGGAGCGAATACATTGCATCAGCCTTATCCAGCCGGTACGGACGTGAAGACCCTTCAGCAGCGAGAGCATTTCGGTCGGGCGTCAAACGTCATCACTTGTCCGTTGAGCGATATAGTTACTTTTCCTACCGGCCAATTGATATTGTCCTTCTTCTCAACAACTCCTGCAGCTCTTTAATAGCATCATACATCTGTCGACAACTCTTATTTTCAAGCAGTCGCGGCAAGTCGTGTTATTACGCTACTGCTGACAACAGCCATCTGGCCAAGTTCGCCTTGACCAACACTTCCGGAAATTTCTGCACATAACACCGTCCTCTGGGTAAGGAGTCTGATTCGTCTTGAGGAGAAAACCGTCAGATGCGACAATAGAGCAATTATGAGAAAACAAGCTTTGGCTATTACTCGTTAAACCTTTAAAGGCTGTTTCACGGAAGTTGCATGGATTGTTATCTTCATAATTCAATAAATGATTTTTATTGTGTCATCGCCTGCAAAACTAGGCATCTCTAGCTAACCTGCGAGAGGTTATCGCGACTTTCAAAGAGATTAAATATTCCTACAAGGCATTACTCCATTAGCGAACATATGCTTTTCGGCAATTATTAAGGCTACTCGGATTATTCTTCCGACATTATAATCTCCTTTTGAAGATACTATGAGTGATGATTTATATATCTCCGGAAGTCTCCGAAGATATAAAATACTACTATAATCAATATTCGGAAAGTTCGGATGTATAAAACACTAGTATAAATAATCTTCGAAAGTTCCGAAGACAGCAAAACACTAGTTTAATTAATATTCGGGAAAATTCCGGAGATATAAAATTAATGTACCAATAAATATTAGGAAGACTCTGAAGATATAAAACACTAGTGTAAATACATCGGGAAGTCCCGAGATGGTAAAAGTATTAGTTTAATTAATGTTCGGGAAGTCCCGGAGATATAAAATATTAGTGTAATTACTATTCGGGAAAACTCCGGAGATATAAAACACTAGCGTAAATAATAGGAAATGTTCCGAGACAATATACTTTTCTCGATTATATGAATTATACAACGAATGAATGTTGGCTTTTTCTTAAGCGCTGCAGAAAAGTGTTGCGTTATGTAGAGTCTCAATTTTGAGAAGAAAAACGGAACAAATCTTAAGTCGATTCATATTCCTCGTTTAGTGTTTCGTAGTGCGTAAATCTTACGTCTGGTAAGTTGAAAGCGGCATTTATTTTCGCTGCACGTCTTTTCTGCTCTTCGGCAGTGATAATGATATGTTTACCGAAGCTTAACATCGGTCTGCTGCCGATTGGGATGAGTAAGTGAATATGGGCATGAGCAACTTCTGAGGCCGAGCACACTGCAACCTTCGTGCAGGGGAAAGCGGTTTTGATGGCACGGGCCACTTTCTTGGCAAAGATTTGGAATGCAGCCAGTTCGTCGTCGGGCATATCGAAGATGTAGTCTGTTTCTTGTCGCGGAATGACCAGGCGAGCTCTCCCTACTGGGTTGATGTCGAGAAAAGTGCAGAACTTATCGTTTTCGCGCATTATTTGTAGCTCGGAATTTCTCCGGCTGCAATCTTTTAGAGAATATAGTCACGCTATTTCTTTGTTTAAACGTCGATGCTGTTGATGTTGTCGATTCTCAGTTGGATTCGTCTCTGCGGATTGACTTTCGACTACGTCACCAACCTTTTTATTCAACAGGCCTTTGTGCGATGGGTGCTTTTGATGTGCATATTTTTCCTTGTTTGAGGTTAGCCTCTGTTTCGCTGGACGATAGTGTATTTCATCTTCGATTTGTCTTTGAGGTTAGTCATCTCGACGGTCGACATGATTTGTACCCGCTTCGTTGCCGAGGCGTGATGTGTCGACGATTTTGCATGTGCAATAGTCATCTCTTCATTTCGTGCTGATGCCTCCCAGGTGCCGTTGTGCTTCCTTGGCGGCATCGTACTCTCCGAGTTTGTCGCTGAGGTCGCCTTTGTCGACTGCTTCAGCGACTGCGGCCGATGCCTCGCGTTCAACCGATTCTATAGCGCTGCACCGGCCACGAGTTTCGTCGTAGCTTGTGACATGCATGTAGGACATATTTTCTTTTAAAAGTTATGTGTTTGATGAAGCGATATAGTTGCCAGAATCTCGACATGGCATTTCGATGTCGGAATTCCATCTCCTTTTAATCCTATCGTTGTGGATGCAAAGGTAGGTCTTTATCGCGAGCTATCCGGATGATGCCGGGTTAAAATTTTCTTTTTACCTTTTTGGGAGGACAACGATTACGTTGCGTTTTTCTTATTTCTTGAGCCTTGCCACGAGAAGTCTCGGGATTTCTGCTTTGAGCTCGCGTGCCACCGGAACCCGGGCCGCTTCGAATGCTGCGTGATTTTCCTCGGCTGCTGTGCCCGAGCTGCTGAAAGGATTGCACCCGCATGTCCCATTTGCTTTCCTTTGCTTAGGAGCTTCGCGGCCTGAAATAAAGGCAACAACGGGTTTGGTCACGTGGTCGCGGCGTGGTTCTGGCCGCATCGTCTTTCTCAGCATCACCCCTGATTTCACTCAATTACGCTACGCTGTCGGTTTCTTTGGGTCGTTTTCGAACATTTCGAGCAGGTCTTGGAAGTATAACTCCAACGATTGGTCGCTCTCCCTGCCACCTACGGCTGTGGTTTGTCCCATTCCGCTTTTCGGTTAGGTTGGCATTACCATTGATAGGGTAAGTGTTCCGCTTCGGCTTTATCACCCGGTGTGTGTCCTTTCTGAAAATGTTTTGTCGGCACGATGCTCTACCATACTCCCTCGTCGGGCGAGACGAGACCGACAGTGGACCTCATTAGGTTGGCACTTGTCGCGAATGTAGCGATAGGCTCACCAACATCAAGAGTTGGCACGCCTTCGGCGGTACAGATGATTAACTTGATGCCGGCGCGGCCGTTTCGAGCACGCATCTTTGCAAAGGCTGCGGGCAACGAAGATTACGGAAGTGTTGGCATTGGTTGCTTCAACAGCGTCCTTAATCGGTGTTGTTCGACTGGGATGCCTTCTCAACACGTTTGTCCGGCCTTTGCCGGGTGATGTCTCCGCCTATCGCCGTTCGTGCCGGTGGCTTTCATTTTTGTTGCGTGGAAACTCCGTCGCGGCCGGTTATGCCTTGTACTATCAGTCGTGTATTCTTGTTGATAAAGTGCACTCATTGTCTTTGTGTGTGTTTGTGTCTGATTGTTCAGTTACTTTCAGCATCTAGATGCACAGTTCGACAGCCATTTTCCCGGCTTCGCCTACAGTATGGGCAACGTTGAACCTTGCAGCTCTGAGCAAAGTTCTCTTCGTCCTTCGCTCGTGTCCCGGGTTAATCGGATAACGATTGGCATGTTGATATCAATCATCTTGAAGGTCGATGAGTCCCTGGCAACATCGTCGCATCGAGTAATCCCACTGAAGATGTTTATGAGCACAACCTTCACGTGTTTGTCTGAAAGGAGGAGCTTCATTGCTTCGACTATCTTCGTTGGATTGGACTTCCGCCGACATCAAGCGGAAATTGGCCGGGCTGCCACCGTAGAGCTTTAATCATGTCCCATGGCTGCCACTGCGAGACCGGCTCCATTGACCATGCAGCCTTATTTCACCACCGAGCTCACGTAGCTGAAGCCTCTTTTCTTTAGCTGCTGTTCTCTCTCATCTTCCGCTGGTTCGAAACATCTCGAAAAATATCGGGATGGCGGAATAGCGCGTTATTGTCAAAAGTCATGCATCGATGGCTTTCAGATTACCCTCGCCAGTAACAACAAGCGGGTTGATTTTCGGCCAGCGATGCATCTTTTCAACAAACAGGCGGTAGAGATTTCTGTAACACCGGCTGGCCTCGCTTTAACGAGGGCCAGTGTCAATCGAAAGTTTGAAAGCAGCTTCACGAGCCTTCGAGTTGGTAGGCCACTAGTGGGTCGATTGATTTTCTACAATCTTCTCCGGAGTGTAGCAACGGCTTTCTGCGTCCATACCTCGCCTTCACGACTAAGCATCAGGATTGCCGACTTGGATTTTCGGTCGATTACGATGCTCGCATAATATTCCGGAAGCGATGTTGATTAGCTTCGCCAACGAGCATCTCGGTCAACGGTGAACTTTTGATGTCCATTCCCAGAATTTGGGTCGTATACTGCTTTACTCGAAGCTTCAAGCCGTTTGCAACCTTCTTCACACCGCCGGCTTTTCCCTGTCTCTCCGCGTGCACTTCTGTGCCTTTGACAACCGCGCGTTCACCACTCCAGTAGCTTTTTGTAGGCTTTCTCCACAGCTTCGGTCGACCGTGCGGACAAAGAATGCTGTCTGGTCTACAGGCAAGCTTTTCATAGTTTGCAAAGAGAGCCTTTGCTTTGATACTCATAGACTTTCATAGTAAAAATAAAATTAGTTTTATATAAAAATTATGATGATTATTGTTGTTCATTAGCATGTGCAAATGTATTGCTCCGATGGTGATTAACATTCGCAAGCTTTTGATGTCGATTTCGCCGGGTCACATTGCAAAACGCGCGGATAAAAGCGCCAGCCAGACGATCGACTGTTCGTACGAGCGGCACATTGGAGATCGGTTGCAGCCCACGCATCTCATAACCATTTGTAAGTTCGCGCGGCGTGAGGTCTTTTCGACATTGACAATCGCGTCACGCTGATGCCGATGCAAGTCGAGTGCCTGGAGGCTGTTTGTCTTCGTCGGAGGCTGCAGTAGACCAGTGTATTTTCGATACCGTTTTCGGTTAAATATTTCGACGTACCGCTGTTGCAAACAAATTATAGCCAGCGCGATTATGCGGGAGTATGCGTGCAGCTTCGAGTATTTCGGTCTTTCTGTTTTGGCACCGCTGGTCAATGACAAAAGAATATCTCAGGAAATGCGATGACCGATACAGATTGCATACTCATAGTAGGGTTGTCGAAGTGTCGTCGCCTAAGCAACCAACCGCGCAGTTGAACTTCCACATCGACCCCGAGCACAGGACCGGCTTCTCTGCAGACGGATTAAAAAGAGGAACTGACTAAGCTTTTGATTCCCACATAGTCGAGATCAAAGAGATTTTTCTCGGGCTTTCTACCGGAAGACCACGACAATCTTTCGTTGCAAGGTCAATGAAATTCAGCTTTCAGAACCTCACTCACAAATGGGAATGAGCGGCTTGCACGCAGACTGCAACTCTATTACGAGAATATCGCTGTCGCGGGCCGCGTACCGAATACTGAATGGACCGTTGATGTGAGAGCTCTTCGCAATTTGTTTACTAATTCGTTTTATCCGGCGAACAGTTTCGCAACATAAAAGTTTGTGGGTGGAAACTGAATGGTTGCGTCGCCAGAGTGAACTCCAGCAAACTCGATGTGTTCAGGAGATTGCATGTCGTGAATTTCCTCCATCGCGGGCAATACAGCATCCATCTTCGCTTTCGTTTGCGTTTTCGATGAATTTGCTAACCACTACAGTGATGACGTCTCGCTCATACATGCAGGCAAGACGTAAGAACTCGCGTGAGTTCGTCTTTACTAGGAGCAGAGACGTTCATTGCTGCGCCCGATAGCGACATAAGAAGGGCGAACGAGAACTTCTGAAAACCCAATTTCGATTCACTAAACCTCATCGATGTCATCCATACCGCAAGCGCGCGCCATTCGAGTTGGTTAACCTGATTTCGTTGAGCATCGACGTGCAATGTAGCGCGGTCTTCTGGCGCCGCCTGTGTCCTCAGCTGGCGTTCCGCCGATAGGCACGTTTTTCGCATCGAGGAACATGGCAAGTTTTATTCGGAATTCGGCCGCCAGTCGACACAATCACCCATACTTTGGCATTTCCCGAGCTCGATGACATATCCATAACTCGTTCGGAAAGTGAGTTCACTCGAAGCAGAGGCGGTCGCACATGTCGTAATCGGTAGAAACAGTTTCTGTTATAATTTCATCATTATCGAACGATGCCCTGTTTCTGATTGTGCTGAGGGCCTGCACACCACCAGTCGAATTCCACGGAGCTGCCGATACGATAGGCGCGCTCGACCCAAGTACGATGACACCGTTTCGGCTCATTAGCAAATGATACGTCAGACGCCACGCCCGAATATGTCACGTAGCAGATAGTCTCGTTTCAGTGTGAGGCCCTGCCGCGAGTGCATTCTTATTTGCTTAACCATTGGCAGGATATCATGGCTTATGCGAAGCCGGCGCACTGTAAGCATGGTTTCAGCATATTACGCGATTCTTCTTCTTAGTCCAACAGCACGGGCTATTTTGGAAATCGGTGAAGCCATAGACCTTCGCCTCTGCGTAGGAGCCCTCTACCGAGGGTATTTATATTGCGTGAGTTGTTCGTCGATATCAATGATATGTTTGTCATATACAAGAACCATCGGTCGATTTGCCAGTTGGTGAACCTGATCTACGTTGTAGCCCTCGTGCATAGCCTGCGAGATAACGAAGATGCGTTTATCGGTTGGCTCACGCAGCGGCGTCGATATTGTCTCATTCGAGAGTTCTTGTTTTCAACGAAACCATGCATACCTTTGGCCCATCATACGGAGACTGGCTAGCTTCCTCGAAGTTTCGGCCGATTGCCATGACTTTCTCCGACAGATTTCATGCTCGAACCGAGTTCTTTGTCGACACCACGGAACTTTACTGAGACCCCAACGTGGAATTTGGCCACACGACATAATCGAGTGCTGGTTCGAAAGAACGCAGATGTCGTACGGGTTACGGAGTGAGTTCGGAACAGATCCATAGCCCATGCCGAGTTTGGCGGCTACAAAAAGCAAGCGGATAACGTGGCTCTGCTGGCGTGGCGATGAGCGCGAAAGACGGCGTTGATCTTCGATGACGCGATAGTCCCTCACTTTTGCGGGTCGAAAGCACACTGCACACTACATTCACCCACAATTCCGATGTGGCGGACTATCTTGATGGCTAGCGCACGCACTGCAGATACTCTGCTCTAGTGAGGGTTTGCGAGTGGTAGCATCATCAAATTGACTCGCCAGTGTGAATGCCGAGCGGATCGAAGTTTCGCGTTACAAACAGTGATACAGTTGTCGCAGCGGTCGCGCGCACTCACCCGTATTCTATTTCTTTTCCAGCCTTCAGCTCTCAACTAACACTTGAGGCGAGAGCGAAAGCTCACATAGCCGGTCGAGCCTCTCTCTTCATTATCTGCAAAACCGTCTGCCGAGTCCACTCGAGCATAGGCGGCGCGAATAATTACCGGATAGCCCAGTTCATGCCAGGTCACTTTGGCGAGCAGCGTTCTGTATTTCTCGCAGGCTTCGCTGATGGTCTTAACGTCTCATTTGGTCGAGTTGTTCAACGAAAAGCTCGCGGTCTTCGGTGTTCTAATTGCCTTTATCTGTGCTGAGCACGCGTACTCCATATTTCCGCAGTATTCATGGCGGTCGTTCCACACCGCACCTGCAGCGCAGCTTTGTCCTCCGAAGGAAAGGAGTATTCCGTCGGGACGTTCTTTTTGTATAACTCTTTCAACGAAGTAGGGTTGAACCGGTAAGAAATAAATTTTGGTCGGCCACACCTTCGGATGTTTGTACCGTGGCAATGTTTGGGTTTATGAGCACGGTTTTTACCTCTTCACGCAGTGCTTTAAGGGCTTGTGAGCCGGAGTAATCGAATTGCCTGCCTCGCCTATTTTTGGAGTGCACCTGAACCTAGTATCAGGATCTTTTTATGCTTTTCGTCTTTCATTTTTGGAGTGTTTTCTACAAATTTATCGAACATGAAATATGTATCCACTGGGCCTGAGCACGCTTCGGGATGGAATTGCGAACTGAACCATGGATTTGTATGACGAATACCTTCATTACACTGCCATCATTCATATTGACGAACAGTTCTTCCCAATCGGCTCCCAACGATGCAGCGTCTACGGCATAACCATGATTTTGAGATGTAACGTAGCATCGCTCTGTACCTACCATTCTCACAGGTTGGTTATGTCCACGGTGTCCATGTTTGAGTTTGTATATCGATGCTCCAGCGGCTTTTAGCCAGCAGTTGGTTGCCATGCAGATGCCGCAAATGGGCTTTTATGCTTTGGTTCATTTGTTTACGGATGATGTCGACGGCGACCCTGGACGTGTCTGGGTCGCCTGGGCCGTTAGCAAGGAATAAACCATCGTAGTCGAGCGAGATATAATCGTAGTTCCCAAGGCACACGTATTACTTCGGACGCCTCTTGTAACAAGACTGCGAATGATGTTGGCCTTCACGCCACAATCTACGAGAACAACCTTTTTCCGGCGCCTTCGTTGTAGCGGATTATTTCTTTAGTCGACACGCTATCGCACGAAGTTCGCACCTCATAGTCGGCTTCCGGAATATTGTTCGGTTCGTCGTCGAAAATGATTTTCCCCATCATCACACCGTGTTCGCGCAGTACTGGTTAGTTCGCGTGTGTCTATGTCGGTTATTCGGGTGCTTGTTCGTTTTTGAGCCACTGGGCGAGACTCATTGCAGCATTCCAATGTGAGTGATGCTCGCTATAGTGGGCCACAAATGAGTGCAGAGGCGTGAATGCGCTGCTTCTACGAAAAGGGCATACCGTTTGAGCCGATTGTGAGTGGCGGTACACCGTAGTTTCCAACCAGAGGGCGTTGTTACAATCATTTGACCGGCGTACGATGGATCGGTCAAACTCTCCGGATAGCCCATCATGGCAGTGTTGAAAACTACTTCGCCGGCCACAGGCTTTCGTCGTAGCCGAACGATTTGCCGTGAAATCGGGTTCCATCGTTCAATATTAATGTTACGTTCCTCATTTTCTATGTCGATTTCTTTTATCGTTGTTCTTGTTTTGTGTTCTGTCGTCATCTATGGGAAGGGATATAAGATTTCGGCACACACACCTATCGTGAACTCGGGTGATAAACCAAATAACCCCGACGAATTGCGCGGGTAACGCGACTGTCATTTTTATATCTCAACTGCGCTAATCTGTGAAACGTCTATTGGCTTTGGCACACTGTGCCCACTCACGCGCTCTTTATAGCTATTTTGATGAATTGAAAACCTTCCTGCAATCTGCTGGTGCACATGCTTTTAAGCCCCTAAAAACATCCCTGCAGGCGTGCATGGAGTAAAATTGGACCACAAACTACTCACGACCGATTTGTGGTAAAGCCTCTTTACGTTCCTCATAGAAGTTTACGAATGCCCGATTAACCAATCTCACACCGCCCGGAGTGGGTATTTGCCCGTGAAATACCAATCACTGATGGTGAGGTATCGCCCGTGCGCAAACCCTTCGATACTTTGAATACAAGCCTCAACGGGCGTTGTCATGCCCTCAGGACGGTAGCATATCTACAATACGGCGGTTGATTTCGTTAACCGTGAACGGCTTCCCGTAAACGGCACACACTGGCATTCTCGGACTGTCTCCCCCTCGGCTTGGCTAGTTCTGTACAAGACATCGAGCATATCTCTGTTTAGCAAATTTTCCATCCCACGCCTTTCAATGAGACTGATGGTTGCGCGGATCACGCAGAACTCTTCAAGCCGAGGCATGTCGATACCGTAATAGCCGGGATAACGAATCTGTGGTGCACTCGGATACAACGATTATTCGGCGCGGATGAAGCCGGTCGAGTAATCCGAGGATACTTTCGCGCAGAGTAGTTCCGCGAACAATGACCGGAGTCTGGTCACCGTACACGAGATTATCCCTATTCTGGGCGGATGCTCTCGTAGGTGATGTCGTAAACATGATGACAGTGAGGTCGTTGCGCGAATTTCCTCGGTGATGAAGGTGCGCAGTTTTATATCTTTTCCAAGCCAATTTCTTTTTCAGGAACGTACTGACGGCTTATAATTTTCTCGATTTCACTCGGTCGACTCGGTCCGAGGGCTGCAATCTGCTCGGATTTGTCGGTGCGGTTTTCTGAATCCATGCAGCAAACCGTAGAAGGCCACTGGCCGTATTGGGAATGAACGAGAGTACGGTATGGTCGGTAGTCATTGTCTCATGGCATGCATAACGGGTTCGGTGAGCTGTTCGCCGAAGTTTTCGCGCTCCTTGTGGCTATCTCTCGTCCGGACCCACGAGAGAAGTATATCCTTTTCGAACGAGCAGGCATCGGTGCGTTGCGGAATAATCTCGTTTGAGCTTTGTTATCTGCGCTCGGTTAACGATGAGAGCCTCACTCGGCCGGAGTTCTGTAAATGTCTTCGCATTCCAGATCAAAAGTTGTTTGAAGCACGGCCGCTCTGCACGGCTGTGAGCTACAATTTCGTCAGCTGCGGTAGGTAGAACGCTGGACGAATAGCCCAGGGTCGCGTGTATGGCGTAGCTTTCCTCTCTCGAGCCTGTGATTCCACAGACAACATATCCGCCATCGAAATCCTGCATGGTTGTTTCTTTGAGAACATTGCTCATTTCGACATGCTCTTTCGATGTATCGGGTTATGGCTCTGTCTCAAGACCTTGTTTGGCAGCATAGCAGTTGCGCTCCACCCGCGGTCGAGCCTGTGTCCCATGAGCTCAAGAAGCAGATAGGTGTACCGCTGCATTTGCGTGGGCATTGACCTTGTTCGGTTAGCTTTTCGAAAATATCACCGATGTTGGTCATATTGAAATTGCCGCACATACACAGGTTTTGGCTTTCCAATTGTTGCGCTTAAGAAAGTTTACGGACGTATGAGAGTCCGCTCTTGCCCGTCGTTGAACATTCCTGCGGCCCATATAGAGTTCGCCCGCAACGGCAGATGTTCCGGCGAATTGCACGTCGGAAAGCCGATTTGTAGAGTAAGGTTTAAAGTGTTTGTGCATTGCCGAAGATTTCCGTAACGGCATTTTTCCTCGGCTCGTTCGCGAAACATAAGGTCTGTTGGCCGTGCAAATTCATTTTCACAGTCGCTATTCCTATAAGCTCTTCCTGTCCTTTTGGTTGTGCTGTTTCTCCATCATCAGATAGAGTTTATTACATACATCCATGTGCCATGTTTTTCGATAATATTCCGTTGGTTTGAGTAGCTCATCATCGCCACTCCACAATCTTCGCGTATGTTTTTTTCCATTTGTGGCCTGATTTTATTCAACTGTTACTGATTTAGCCAAATTCAGAGGTTGGTCTACATTCTTCCCCACAAACGGCGATATGATAGGCTGCGTTGCAATGGAACAGGGCTACCAACGGCTCGAGACATCTATCGTTTCGTAGTTCGATAACGGCGTTTCTATAGTCGTGAAACCATCGTGTCACCCTTTGCTCACTAGGGCAATCACTCGTCCCGACGCTTTTATCTCCTGCATGTTGCTGCTACTTTTTCGCACATAGCATTGCGGCGGCGATAACAACCACGCAAGTACAAGTTTCGGAATCAATGAGTGCACCGACCATGCTTCATCTCGGCTGCGGATATCCTTCGGCATGATATAGGATATTTCCTTGAGTTTAAGCGCCCCTCAAGAGCAACGGGATAGTTGAATCCACGCCCGAGATAGATGAAATTATGGGCGTAGGTAAATGTGCGAGCCAAATCGCGGCACCGTATCGTTTGTTTTGAGCACCGCGAATCTTATCGGGAATAGTATGAGTTGTTCAACTATCTTCACATAGTCGTTATTCATGACAGTTCCTTTGTTTCGGGCCAGAGTGAGGCAAACATTGTGAGTACGTGGTTACCTGACCAGAAAGCCTTTGTAGATGCAACGCCAATTTCCTGGGACCCACATGGATGGCACCGTATCGGTAGCGCGCGAACACGAAATCGATGGCATTGCAAACGAGACAAAAGCGCCTTTCCTTTGCCAGTTCAACGGCTGCGAGTGTATCAGCGGTTTCGCCACCTGCGAAATGGCAATTACAACGTCGCAGCTGCGCACAACCGGCTTAAGATAGCGAAATTCGCTTGCAGACACCAACACAACCGGAATACGACAAAGATTCGATGATTTGCTTACCTATCAACGCGGCGCGTGCCAGCTGTCCTGGCTGCCAAATAACAATAATGATGCGTTTGGCGTCGATAAGTTTGCTACGATGGTCGATGAGTGCGCTCAATGCAACGTGGCTATGCTCTCACGTTTATCTCTTACCGCGCATGAAACAGACATTCGCTGCTCAAAAACTCTTGAGCATGAAGGGATAGCCACCTTTCTGGATTTGGACCAAGGCTGAGGTCGACCGTATGAATAGCGGTGACAATTCGCCGAGGATATTCACAACCTTAAGTTCCCTCGCCGAGTTTCATCACGGCAATATTCCCCATCCTCAAGATAAACCACTTTGTCGGTGAGTTCAATAATCGGACTGGCATCCGAACCCAAGAAAAACTCGCCGTCGCTTCATCCCGACAACAACCAGGACTTTGCTTCTGGCCGCAATGATGGTGTCTGGATTATTTCGTCGAGCAACGCGATTGCACAGGCGCCAATCAATTTAAGGAAGTGCAACCTGAACGGCGGTGAGGAGATCGAGCTGTTTTCTTCCTGGATGTATTCCACAAGCGAACGAGCACCGGTATTTGCAGCCAGACCGGAATTTGGCGCCCTTCCTTCAAGATTCCTCTTATCTCGGCATGCTCCCACATCCCATTGCGGCGGCCAGGTCTTCTTCGGATTCCGGGAATAATGCGGATGAGCGTTTGCTGCTGACGGTTCACCATGTGTAGCCCAGCGCGTGTGAGCAATTCCAATGTGCCCGATGTATCTCATCTTGACAATAGTCCGCAAATCGGCTGTACTTTACCTTTGGCCTTGTAGATATTGAGTCCTTTTTGTTGAGTAAAGCAACGCCGGCGCTGTCGTAGCCCCCTATATTCGAGTCGCCAGTTCTTATGAGTATGGGATAGCCTGCGGTTTGTCCCGATGTATCCAACTATTCCGCACACACTGATTTCTTTAACATATCGAAAATGAAAATACCTTTACATCGTTCGGCTGTCTGTAGAATTGCAAGCCGGAGGTAATAGAATATTTTCATTTCTTTCTAAAACAAAGCTCATGATGTCTGCGTATGTGATGGTTGCTTTTCCTATTTCAATACGGTTAATAACATTGAGGTTACCGACGTTACGATTCCGACGAACGAAAACCACATCGTTGTAGATTACCCGATGTTTGCACCTTTTGCTTTGCACTGTTCGGCTCGGACATAGAGAATGTCGTTTTGTTGCAAAATAGTAGTAGGGTTAGCTTATTAGATTAGCATCGTTCAGGTTCAGTCTCGTTTCGTGCTTCGCCCGTTAGCATCTTTCTCTGATGAGTATGATGTTGTTTTCGTTTGCCGAAAATAGTGAGGCACGTTCGACTGTGCCAGAGCTTCTACCACCACGCCAATCTTTTCTGTTGAAACCGGAATAACCTGCGTTGGCCAATTGCCTATAACCGTGATACACGATAGCCGCTCGCGCGAACCATAACGACAGATTTTCGGTAGCTGCGAGGTAGGGTTTAATTCATTTTTATCATCGTCAGCACTTCGTCTTTGGTTAATCCTGCAACGTGTAATTAATCGATTAAGGGGAAAACTGATGAACTGGGTCGTTATCAACCAGATAGCCTTCGAAGCTCCCCGAAGTACCCGACGTTTCTATATTAAAGCAAGAAGCTGCAGCCGGATCGGTTGTGTGCACGCTTATTGTTAGCTCGTCTTTCGGCATTATTTTGTATCGTAGAGACCGGCGCGAAGTGGCTAAACTTATTGAGTCGATATTGTAAAATAAGCAACGCCCTTACTCGAGTTGCACCAGACATCACCACACCAGAAAAGTGCGATGATGGGAAAAAAGCAATTCTCTTCATAATTATTTTGCGTTATTTCTTTGATTAGTGTTGCAAAATACGCACTCAATTTCCAAACTGAACCGCTATGGGTAGAAACGCCAGCGGTTTCTAGTAACTTCTCAAACGGAAACATACAGAAGTACCACGCCTAACGATTTTCCAAACGAAAACAGAAAGGAGCGCGTCACGATTCAGCTATTTTTCAAATCGTAAACAGACACAGAAGCGTGACGCTCCAGTGAGATTTTCCAAACAGAAACAGCACAAGAGCGCCACGATTCAGCGATTTTCCGAATGGAAACAAACAGAAGCGTGACGCTCTAATGACTTTCCAAACAGGTTGATTATAGCCACGCTTTCAGCGATTTTCCTGAATGGAAACAGCCAAAAGCGTGACGCCCCGCAATGTTCAAAATTATTTCTTTGTAAGTCCCAGCTGCTGCAGGGGCTTTGATGTTCTTTCAATCCCTTTCGCGCTGCTTCTGAAGGTGAAAATCTTTCGCGTATATCATTTCGTACTGCGCGGTTGCTGTTGCTTTTGAGGTGCTTTTGCGACGGCCGCTGCTAGAGGAACGACGCCTTTATTACGCGATTCGGCGCTTTTTCGGCTTGTTGCGGGATTTGATTAGATGGTTGCCTTGGGGTAAGGTTGTTACGTGCGGGGCGTTTTCGAATTGCGAGTTTCGGATTTCTTCTTCAGTCTGTTTATCCGACTTATGCGAATCCTGGTTCTATTTCGTCGCAGCGTTGCTGGCGTCCTTATGACTTTGTTGTTCGCGAGCTTTACGACGACGTGAACGAGACCCACTTCGTTTGGCTTTCTTTGTTGCCTGCTGGAGTGTAATCGGGCCTACCAGAGATTCTGAAGAGGCATTTTTTCTATCACGGTCGAGGAATTTTTTCGATTTGTTGAAAGAAATATATGTCGTCATCGTTGACGAAAGTTATTGCTACTCGTCGCGGTCGGCGCGCTACCTGGCCACCTGTGAACATAATCTTCGGTAAATGTGTGGCACGTCGTGTTTATAACCATTGCTATATCGTCGATGTCGATTCCTCGACAGAATGTCGTCGCAACAAGTTATCGTCAACTATCCTCGCTTTTTGAAGCGGAACATTTCATCGCGTTCGGCTCGTTTCTAGGTCGAGTGCATTCGCCCGCAATATTTGTTTCTGATTGAGCGATTGCTATTTGCTTCACTTTTTGTTTTGAACCGGAGAAGATGATTACCGTTTTAGGTCGCCTGCCTTAAAAATATCCTTGATGATTCCCATTTTGCTTCTGTGACAAACATAGCCCGTTGAGGTATTTTCTCGGCCGGTTTGCTCACCGCAAGTTTAACGTACGGCCTTGAGGAGCAAGTTTTACAGATCTTTCGATTTTAGCAGGCATGGCTGTTATAACATTATTGTTTGGCAGGTTTGGGGTAGTTTCAATGGCCGATATCGTCAGGAGAATCCCATGTCGAGCATTCCTGTCGGCTTGTCGAGGATAAAGAAACTAACTCTCGATAGGCTCACATTGTCGAGCGAGATGTGCGATTATGAATCGTCCCGGAAGTTGCAATGACGAGGTCGGCTCGAGGCTTAGGCTTTTTAGTCTTATCGTAGCGATTGCCATCGTTTCCGCCGTAAAATGAGTCACAATATGGCTTTTGTCGAGATAGTAAGAGAAGCTTCCCAGGCTCTTATTGATCGGTTGTGCAAGCTCTCTTGTGGGCGACATGACGAGGCAGTTTATAGCATCTTTCGGATAACCTCCACTGGGCCAGTTTCGAGAGCACAGGCAGAAGATAGGCTGCTGTTTCTTCCGGTTCCGGTTTGAGCCATCTGAGTACATCTTTTTCCTTTGAGAATCAGATACATTTTCTTGTACCGGTGTGCATTTTTCGAAGTGCATGTCGTAAAGTGTGTCTAACACATTATCGTTTAATTCCCATCTTTCAAATACCATTTTCTTGTTTTTGTTTTTTTCCCGTCCTCATTCCGGCTGTGTTTGTTAGTTGGCGCTGTTTGCAGCAAAATATATATGACTCGTGAAGACGATAAACTGGAATCCATGAGCATGTGGTGTGTTGGCGTTGATGGCGAATGTCGACGAAATGGTTTGGAGGAGGATGTAACCGAAGCTCGTCAAGCCGATACCGAGATATAATCCCATTCCGCCTTTCGTTTGCGTGCTGAGAGTTGACAATCCTATCACTGTGAGGATGAACGACGAAAACGACATTAAGGATTCGTTTGTGATATTCAACCCTATTGCATCGACGTTCCCGAACCGACTGTCGCGAGCCTCGGAGATGAAGAGTGTCTGGGCGATGAATGTTTCTTGCAACCTTTTGAGTAGACAAGGTCGGTTGGCTCCATGAGGATGAGCGTGTCGAGATTGTCTCCGCTGGTTATGTGTTCTTTTATCCTTTTTAGCTTTCTATTTCCAGTTGCTGGCCTTCCAATGAAACTTCGCATCGGCCACGGTGTCGTATTGAACTGGTTGCCGTCATGTGCTCAACGAGCTTTTTGTTTTCAAACTTGTCGAGCGAAAATCCGCAGTCTGCTTGTATGTGTTATCGTAGTTTTGAATGTATGCCACGGTAAGCTTTTTGCCACTTGCAGTTGTAATAAGCCGCCGGGTAAGGTTTTTTCGAATTTTGCATAGCGATTCTAGTTTTATTTAATGACAGTTCCGTGGGGAATCACAAAACTGTTGAGATAATAGGTTAGGCTGGCAATGAGCACGCACGAAATCAGTAGGTCGCATTAATCGATTAAACGACACCCCGGCAGCAAGCATAGAAATGATTTCGGAGTTGCCGGGCTGCTTCGAGGTGAAGAAAATCACGGTGATGAAGACGAAAAGTGGCGTGAAAAGAGAGATTGGAATAGTGGGGACGAAGTTTGCATAGTAGTCGAACACACCGGCACGCCACGGTGCATGATATTGCGTGAACTGAGAGGTTTTCGTTGAAATCGAACACGATGGCAATCGAGATGATAAGCTTGGATTGCAAATACGTATGTTCCAATGAACTTCTTTGACGATATACCAGTCGAGTAGTCCGAGAGCGCGTTTCCGGACTGAGCTTTCCAATTATTTTCTGGCAGGCTGCGCGAGGGTTGTGTCTGGTACGAGGCGATGTTGCTCGAGCTGTAGACTTTTGGAATAGTTCGGCTGCTTTGTTCATATCACGTTCGATTATATTCTTCGTCCTAGTTTTCAGCCGCTTGCGGTTACCCGCACCGTGAAATCACCTTGCAGGCTATAGTGCGAGCGAGCCTCTTTACCAAGCGCAGATAAAATGCTAAGTATTGTGGATGCTGGCTGTTGCATACGGCCAGTAGTTCGCCGGCTTTTGAAAAAGGTGGTGCAGATATGCTGCGGTTATGCGGCTCTATGGTGCATCCTTCGAGGTCGAGGGCGAGAAATCGTTCTCCCATGTGTCGCCAGTATGTTCATCGTGCCTTCACTGGTGAAGAGCATTGCATTCCGACCGTTGCGGGTGGGCATCACGCAATCGAACATGTCTACTCCGCGTGCGATAGCCTGAGAAGGTTTTGCGGGTGCCGACACCCTTACAGATGATAGCGAGGTTTGTCTTTGAGAATGTCGTTCCGCCACTTCCAATCATTTCACACATCACTTCGGCTGGTTCCTGCCCACGGCCTGGTCCGCCAATCGCGGCCTGCCACAGCTTCCTTATCGGCTACGAATTTCGCGCTAGCCTCAACGCGCAAGTCTTTTGTATGTACAACCTTGCACGATTGGGAAGAGACTTTGTTTGTGCCCATAAAGTGGCTCAGCTTTCTCGGAAGCGTGTTCAAACAGCGGTCCAGTGCCATCTTTTGTGTGAGGGGCAAGACTTTGCGTATTACAGTCAAGCTTTTCGGGCGGACGTTCGTCGAGATGCCATCATTATGTCAGCTCCGATGATTCGCCGCTGCGTGTCCATCACGTTTTCGGGCGTGAAGAAACAGCTCGAACCGTCAGTGTGACTTCTAAATTCGTCCTCCTTCCGACAATTTCCGGATACCTGTCAACGAGAATACTGAATCCTCCCTGAGTCGGTGAGGATGGAGCGTTGCCATCCGTTGAGAAGTTGCTGTAGTAATCCACCGGCTTTTGAGCGTTTCGATTCGCACGCAGATAGAGGTGATAAAGTGTTTCGCGAATGATTTGTGCTTTCACTTGTTCGATGAGCTCGGCAAAGTGTGCTCCTTTCACTGCGCCGGCTGTTCCGACGGCACTGGAAGATTGGGGTTTCTATTTGTCCGTGGTCGGTTTTTGTATTAGTCGGTTCGCGTTGCTTGCCGAGTCTGCGAATTGGAGCTCGAAAGTCATTTCGGAGGTTTATTTGTTGTTGGTTTCGCCAATCGTGAGGATTTCACCGGATTGGCAACGATTTGGTTTTGTGAGTGCGATGTCCCACACCCGCTGGACATCTCTCCACGTAATGGGACTGGAACTCCCTTTTCGATGTTCTCAGGAATATCTTCGATGTCTTTTCCTATTTTCTCGACACATATCACGATGTCGGTTATGCCGGCGCGTTTTGCGGCTAGAAATTTTTCTTTGATCTCGCGCACGGGGAGGACTTCTTCCAAGCGAGAGTGATTTCGCCGGTCATTGCGATATTCTTGCGAACTTTTCTTTGCGTGGAGTGCGATGCGATGCTTAGTTGCGTATTGTTGCGCCGGCCGACGGTCCATCTCGGCGTGGCTCTTCGGGCACATGAATGTGAATGTTCCATTGGTCGAAGATTCTATAATCGGATTCCCAAACTGTCGACATGTGCTTACGTATTCTCGAGGGCTGTACGGCCGATTCCTTCATCCTCGCGTCGCCGAGAGTTTCCGGTGAGTGTGTGAGTTTACGCTTTTGCCTTTGCCTCGAAGAGTGATGTTTCGGTGAAACAGGATTTCGCCTCCACGCTGGTCCATGCAAGACCGTGTTACAACGCCGGCGTAGTCGTTTCCTTGATATATCGCGATAGAAGGGTGGTATGCCAAGCAATCCTGCGAGTTCCACGGGGTTACTCGTAGTCGAGTTTCCTGGGTTCGGCTGCTTGCCGATGGCCAGCTTTCGAAGTGCTTTATTTATTTGTTTTCGAGCTGCCGGACTCTGCTTTCGCGCGTATAACTTTCAATTATCTTTTTCGAGGGCTTGTTTTGTGAATTTCAGCTTTCGTGCGCATTCGTCGAGCCCGCTATTGGAGAGTTCTTTTCGAAGAAG